>Ga0123355_10001934_pt1 | contig 29167 bp, 14 predicted proteins | sample TergutEmb28metaG_3_FD_89872 | JGI IMG/M metagenome (GOLD analysis project Ga0123355, IMG submission 89872) | Embiratermes neotenicus P1 segment gut microbial communities from Petit-Saut dam, French Guiana - Emb289 P1 | ecosystem: Host-associated > Arthropoda: Insects > Digestive system > Gut ... | reverse complement strand
TGTGTGCTTGACATGTGACTTTCTCTGTCCACGTCTGTTAATATGTGCTTGACATGTGACTTTCTCTGTCCACATCTGTTAATATGTGCTTGACACGTGACTTTCTCTGTCCACATCTGTTAATGTGTGCTTGACATGTGACTTTCTCTGTCCACGTCTGTTAATATGTGCTTGACATGTGACTTTCTCTGTCCACATCTGTTAATGTGTGCTTGACATGTGACTTTCTCTGTCCAGGTCTCTTAATATGTGCTTGACATGTGACTTTCTCTGTCCACATCTGTTAATGTGTGCTTGATATGTGACTTTCTCTCTCCATGTCTGTTAATGTGTGCTTGACATGTGACTTTCTCTGTCCACATCTGTTAATATGTGCTTGGCATGTGATTTTCTCTGTCCACATCTGTTAATGTGTGCTTGACATGTAACTTTCTCTGTCCACGTCTGTTAATATGTGCTTGACATGTGGCTTTCTCTGTCCACATCTGTTAATATGTGCTTGACATGTTACTTTCTCTGTCCATGTCTGTTAATGTGTGCTTGACATGTGACTTTCTCTGTCCACGTCTGTTACTGTGTGCTTGACATGTGACTTTCTCTGTCCACATCTGTTAATGTGTGCTTGACATGTAACTTTCTCTGTCCACGTCTGTAAATGTGTGCTTGACATGTGACTTTCTCTGTCCACGTCTGTTACTGTGTGCTTGACATGTGACTTTCTCTTTCCATCAGGCGCACTTCCAACAAGCTGTTCAAGTGCAACTACTGCGCACTCAGTGGGCAGTCTGCTCTCCTCGGCTGCGGCGCAGCCCACGACCGCCCTACCGCAGCTCCTGGCTGCCCCACAGCCAGCTGCCATGCCTCAGTTCATTTTGGCTTCTGGTCAACTGGTACAAGGCATTCAGGGCGCTCAGCTGCTCATTCCCACCTCGCAAGGTATGTTGTATGTCACCCACAGGGTTGTGAAAGGAAATCATGGAAGTTTGGGAGTTGGTTGTTGTGTAACATGAAGAAATATTATGTGTGGTGTGCAGTTATCAGTTGCCTCTTTAAAACACATGACAAGTGCAAATGATAGGTAAGTTTACTTCCCACCTCACAGAGAACTCACTGTTTCCATTAACAAGACCTTCCAGTTACCTTTGTATATCAAATGCTTATTATGAGAATCATACGGAATACTTAAATATGCTGTGTGGACAAAGTGTAAAGTTTTTTATTCTTAAAACAGGTGATGCCTGTTGTAGCTACTGTGCCTAAACCAAGTAAGACACAATGGTAAGTGTATGTCCCACCTGATTTAAAAGGGTTGAGATGCAGCCAGTGCATTGTACACCACCTGCTTTAGCATTCAAAAACTTGATATTATGCCAAAGCAAATATTTATGTGTTTTGTATGAATCTCACAATAAGTGGTGATTTTTGCCATGAGATTTTTGGGTTCTGATGAAGATAAGTGTTAGCAGTGTCTGCAGTTTGACACTGTGTAATTTAGTAGATGAGTCCTGGTATTTTGGCACCCTGAAGATGGAGGCATGGCATTCCTGTGAATCATTAAGATCAAACACTATCATCTGTTAAATTGTAACATTGCTTCCACCAGCTGTAATTGCTGCAGTACACTGTACATTAGCATCATGTGATAGGGAATGAACAATCTTGCCAGTAAACAGTAGACAGTAGACTGAAATACAGTCTAGGGGTAGCATGCTGGCCTTTAGTACCCAAGTTTGCGGGTTCAAACCCGGCCGAAGCCGTCGGATTTTTAGGGCGAAAAAATCCTCAGCACGCCTTCCTTCGGAGGGGAAATAAAGCCGTCGGTCCCAGGTCATAGATTTGCGGCATGTAAAAGATCCCTAAATTTATGTGGAAGTCAGAATTTAGGCAAAATTACTACCGGACATCTTTCTCGCCCACAATTCCACCTTTTGCTGCTAGGCTCTCTCGCGTCGTTGCATACGGAGGTACTTGGCGGCTAAAGTGGGAACGTCTAAAGGCGGGGGAAAGCAATGGCAAACTACCCCTAAGTACTTGCCCAGGATGCAGTGTGCCAGAGCCATACTGATCACATGACTGGGCTCTGGTTCCTGCCAAGCCCGGCCTTCAAGGCTGAATACTAATGAATGAATGTGTGTATACTTGTTAGGGGAAAATGGGTGTATGTTCACATTGTATGGCACTTTTCAAGAATTTGTTGAGTGACTCAGGATATACTTAATGATAAGCATCTTCTGGGATGTATGTTGTGTGGCTTGGTGGCTAGGTACTAAGCACACACTATGATGACCTTGTTCTCTAAGCTTCTATTGGTTTACTCAGTCCTGTGCTCTTGTTTCTCTTTGTCCGATATCTGTATTATTTTTCCTGCACAGTTCATTCTTCTACCCACAAAATAGAGACAGCAGGTTCCCCCAAAATCATGGTAACTGTCTACCAAACTACAAACATGGCTATCATACTCCTTGTGCTTGACACCAAGAGAAGCCACAATTCCCTGCAGTATGCTGTCTGTGTAATGTATATACCATCTGTCATGTTTCTGAACAATGTAACATTCACTGATTCAAGATATTTACATATTACAGGAATTGCTACACAAACCATCCTTACAATTCCGGTCAACCATGTGACAAGTGGACAAATGGTGAATCTTGCGCTAAGTAATGGACAGGTGGTTACAACCACACTTGCCAACTTGCAAACTCTAGCACAGCCACATCACCTCCTTGCCCCAGCTTCGGCAGCTGCTGCCGCGGCTGCTGCTGCTGCTGCTGTCGGTACAGGTGAGTAACTTTGTGATTTGATTGTACCTGCCCATCTGTCGGTACAGGTGAGTAACTTTGTGATTTGATTGTACCTACCCGTCTGTCAGTACAGGTGAGCAACTTTGTGATTTGTTTGTACCTGCCCGTCTGTCGGTACAGGTGAGTATCTTTGTGATTTGATTGTACCTGCCTATCTGTGGTACAGGTGAGTAACTTTGTGATTTGATTGTACCTGCCCGTCTGTCGGTACAGGTGAGTATCTTTGTGATTTGATAATACCTGCCCGTCTGTTGGTACAGGTGAGTAACTTTGTGATTTGATTGTACCTGCCCGTCTGTCGGTACAGGCGAGTATCTTTGTGATTTGATTATACCTGCCCGTCTGTCGGTACAGGTGAGTATCTTTGTGGTATAATCGTAGCTGACCCATGTGTCACTGTTTGGTTATAATTAGCTCCTTGAACTCATTTTTAAATGGCTCCTTGCCAGTCTTTACAGCTATATTTAACCCCTTCATTGGTGTTAATTGGAATACACCCATTGTGCTTTAGAGATAATGTGGATACAATAAATTAGGTACATTCTACACAACAATTCTTGATTTTAATTTCAACTCTACCATATCAAACATTGTGTGTGTCCCCGTAGAGCATATACTACAAATGTAAAGAACTGTTGTTCAGAATATCTAATGTATTTTGTCTACATTAACTGTTAATTCATTATTTAAAATTCAATTTATGTTCTCTAAAGTATGAAATAAAGTATTGTTGCATGTATAATACCATGACAGAGATAATTCTATATGGTGCTGAAATCTTCTGAGAGACATGAACTATGTGGAACAGCTGTTACTCATCACAGTGAAAAACTTGTCATTGTGCTGAGCGTGGAATGATCTGTGATAATGACAAGTAAGAACAGAGTGAATCATGGCAGGAAGGCCTGCCATAGCAACAGTATCAATTTTATATCATCTTTCTTGCATGAGTGTGTTTGATTTGTCAAAAAAAGGGCAGAGGAGACTCAGTGTAACAGAGTACACAACACCTACACTGGTTCTTTAATAATGTGTATTGTGTCACTGTAAGTGGTACTGCACATGTAATGCATAAACCAATCTCTCCTTTGTGCCTCCAAATAACGAAGCGATCATTGTGTGTCTTTCAGTACTGATCTTCAAGAACCTCTGCCCACCATAGTATTGCATCTTTGTAAGACCCTAGCAAACTGTGTGTGTATATCAGGCATTTTACAGTCATGAGCACAAATGCAGTACATATTTATTTGTGAGATTTTTGTGTCTGGTCTTCGCTAGGTAATTGGCTGTCCTCACTGAGGGTTCTTGTGATATTCCTCAGTACCTCCAGAGAAATTCCATGAGAATACCTCAATTTGTCCATGTCTGCTTCCTTCCGAGTCCCGTCATTTCATCATTTGCCCTACCATTTGATGCTGTATGTTCTTCGTTACTGTTAGTTTCACTAAAAACACCACCAAAAGTACAAGATAATATTGTTAACAGTCACAAGTGTTAACAGGATAGCATTTCTAGCCAGAGCACAGCAGTTCACATGACTGTATTTTTAAAACACAAAACATCTCACAACGCTTCCTTTTCTCCTGCTGCAGTGCCGTCCCCCAGCCCTACGCTGGGACATGGCATCAACCTGAACCAAGCTGCAACAGCCTCCCTACCTCACCTGCTGACAAACGGAAGCACGGCAGCCGTTCAGCAACACCAGCAGTTACTGTCTGCAATGCAGCAGCCACAGCTGGTCACTCCACAGTCAGCCTTGGTGACAGCCACCGCTCAACCAAGCTCAGCACCCAGCCATCAGCCCTCTCAGAGGTCATCCCACCATCAACAACATAACCATCACTACTCGGTAAACTCTCCTGTTGTAATGACCAATTTTTTTTTAAACACTTCAGTTTCTGGCAGGATATCTGAAACCTGCAATGTAAAGGGAGACCTAGGCATAGATGGATGAAGTTAAAATGAATCTTAAAACATAGGGTTTGAGAGTGTGAACTGCATGCTTCTGTTTTAGAGTTCTTTAAGGATGGTATATAGCCATAGTCATGACTTTAATTTTGGACTTTGTCCATCACCTGAGACCAAGAAAAACCAAGAAATTTTAGGGGTTTCATCTACCTCCATCATCAGGTGTAAGAGGAAGAGGGATAATCTACTCTGGTGGGCCATTTAGAAAGAGTAAGTCCATGGATTGAGACCTCTTTCCAACAGGACCACCAGAGATTGGTTTTTCGATGTTCAACTTTCACCAAAAGATGGAGGCAGGTCCAGACTCTGGAATATTGAGGGCATTTTTAGCCTGAGACAGTGGACAGTGTCCAAAATCAAATTCTTGGCTATGGATGCATCTTTCTTAGGACAGGGTTCAGTGTCAGGCATTTGAGAACACAGTAACGCAACTTCAGTTTCCATAAAAGGTGGGGAAATACATGACTAATGGCATAACTCGCATCTTTTTATCAGTATCTGTTCCATGGAATGGGTTGGTTAGGTAGTTGGATTAAAATTGATTAATATTTTATCAGATACCAGAAAAACATCATCAGAATGGTTTGCTAAATGGAACGGAATCATCTCTCAATGTTATCAACCGATTAGCGGCCAGTAATTCAGACATCACTATCACATCAACACATGGGTCGCCCCATCAGCAGCAGCACCCCAAGTCTTCATCATCGTCCTCATCATCTACATCTCTACAGCATTCCTCAAGTAATGGGAGTGGTGGGGGAGGAGGCACACAGCACAGTCGTAGCAGTCCGACGTCCGATTTCCTGGCTGATTCACCCAGTAAGTTGGCAGCTTATGGCCTCTTGATTCATGCATCATCAGATCATATGTAGTTATTAAATGTAGCTGTGGAACATATTTTTCATTTCTGTGAAATTATGGATTACCACTCTAGATGCAACAGGGGACCGTGGTGGCACAGTGGTTAAGGTGCTGTGCTACAAATCGGAAGTTCACTGGTTCAATCCCAGCTGGTGTCATTGGAATTTTTCATTGACATAAAATCCTTCCCATCGCACTATGGCCCTGGGATCGACTCAGCCTCTAACAGAAATGAGTACCAGGGGCATTTGCTGGGGGTAAAGGCGGCCGGTGCGTAAGGCTGACAACCTTACCAACATCCTGTGCCATTGTCATGAAATCTGGGAACCTTAACTTCCTGGAACACTTTGGGCCACTCCAGACCTTTAATGGGACTGCTTTACTCTAGATGCAACATGGTGGTTGATAATAATTTTGTTCTACTGTGAGAGGCTTTGATCAATTATATATGCAGGAGCTTACTAATAAAATCATATCTCAAAATGATGCATCTGAATTTCATTTTTAGTCCAAAATTAATTGAAAAACCAGTTAAAAGTGTTAAATTTAATATTTATTGAAATGGGAAATGTTTTTCAACAATATTAGTACACATAGTTAAAATATGCAAATATTGTAAATAATAAAATTTGTGGTTTCTGTGGTAGTGAAAATTGTTTTAGGGTGTGGATCTGGGTATTCTATTTCAGAAGACTAAAATATAAATATTAGTCTGAAATGCATAGTTTGTCGAACTGTGGTACACCTGCACTACCGGTATGCCAACCATTGTTTACTGGTACACAGCCTTAATAATAAACATCGCAGGTTTCAGCCTGCAACACGGATACCACTCCAACCCAACCACATGAAATTCCAACACACATCGAACCAAGAACAATACGACCAATGTGGCAATTCAACAGAAGCAAGCTCCTGATGATGGATATATTAATGTCCGAAACATGTTGAGCACATAAGAAGTGAAATAAAATAACAAATGACTTCAAGCTGGTCTTTTATTCTTCAGTTGGTGGTATATTGAAACCGTTAATATCACTTAGTGGTGCACCAGCGAAAACATTTGAGAATCCCTGCCCTAGTACTTTCTTATGGTACATGATGTCAGATAAACATTATTTTGGATTTGGCAAAAGTATATATGAGTGAAAGGAAGGGAATTTAAAGTCTCTTAAAAGTTGAAGATACATTACTCTGTTCAAGTCTAAAAATTAGATATGTGCTAATCTGCGTTATTACTCTGGTGACCTCGTTTTATTTCTCTGCAAGTGAATTGTAAGGAGATAAAAGTGAAAACTGAAGTAACGATATGAAAGGGAAGTAGTAAACAGTGTTGCTACAGTCGCGCTAGGTGGTGGGTAAGTATACCTGATGAAGGTGAAAGTGGAAGCCACACAATTCATAGGACCAGATTTGTCTTGAGTGCTGTTAGGACTGTTGTCATGTGAATAACTGTTGTCAGAGACCAGAAGGGGGTGGCAGTGAATGTGTGTGTGTGTGTGTGTGTGTGTGAGTGTGTGTGTGTGTGTGTGTGTGTGTGTGTGTGTGTGTGTGAGTGAGTGAGATTTGAGGTGGTGGTTTTGGTGTTGGTGTTGTTTTAAATGTGTTCTCGCTTATTAGTAATTAGGTGACGGTCATCTGGTTAGTCCAGATCTCAACAAAAATCAAAGCAATGTACCCTCGTGCTGTATGAATCATATGTGTAGTGCTCATTAATGTGATCTTCTGTTGCTTAATTACTACTACTGCTATATCCTCTAGATCTCTACAAAATGATAATGGACACCTTAAGAATATTAACACTGGAGCTTGTGGGACCAGTCTAGCACACTACACAGTGTCTTATTCCAGAGGGTTGTAATTTTCTTTTAAGTAGTACTTGATGTGTGACTGTTCTTGTAATAAAACCAATGAGATGCACTAATTTCTCATGCTTGTTTTTGGAATAGAACTCTACATGTTTCAGACAGAGCATCCTGATCCTGCCAGCAAGCAGTCAGCATAACCAGTATGACATACACCTATTGCTGCGTGTACAGTGCTAGACTCCTGATGATGGACAGAAAACCTGTCCAAAACTTGTAGAGTTCCATTCCAAAAATAAATTTGAGAAATTAGTTTAGCTTGTTGGTTTTGTTTTAAGAATATATCACAATGCACAGTTCTCTGAATGTCAAAGTGTGACTATTATGTACTGTATATTACAAAACCTTAATGGCTTACAGCATGTGACAGTTGTGATGGTTCATAATGTTGACTGAAGGGTAGGGCAACACTTCAAATGTAACATTTGGTCTGATTTTTGCACAGATCAGCCAACCATCAACCAAACAAACAGTAATGTTGTGGATGGGATCAATCTGGATGAAATCAAGGAGTTTGCGAAAGCTTTCAAACTTCGGCGACTGTCCTTGGGTCTGACCCAGACACAAGTTGGACAGGCCCTAAGCATTACAGAGGGACCTGCATACAGTCAGAGTGCCATCTGCAGGTAATAGCTCAACTTGAACAGTCCTTCTTCGTACCATTGTGCATGACACCAAAACTTAATTAAGAAATTAGTTACGATTATGATATTTATATCCATTATTTTTGGACCTTTATTTCAGTATGAGAAATATTAATTTTATATAAACCAAATTATTTGTTGTTCTTTATAAGCTTTTATTTACAACAACTGAGTTTTGTTACATGGTTTAGTAGTACTTGTTGAAAGACACTCATAGCTTTGTGCCAGTCTGCATAGTTACATCATGCTGATGACAATGGTATATCATCACCCCAGGTTATAAGAATATGAAACCTTTTCCCAATAATATAATTCTGCTTTCATTTCATTAAATCTTTTGATATTATATTTATAATTAGTGAAACATGTTTTCATAATGCATAGAGAATCAAGGAATGCGAGAAATTAGTTCCGTTGGAAGCAATTTCAGTGAGATTCTCATATGGTGCGTGGGTTATGTAATTTGTTACGGAACTGTAAAAATTTTATTCTGACATTATTGCTATGTTCCTTGAAATGACAGAGTGATTGAAGTGTTTCAAGATATTATCTCTTTTTTATTTACAAATGAAGCATTGCTAGTTCAGACTGTGGCAAAAGGTTGGTTCCGATTTGGTGGTGACCTGGCAGTTAGTGTGGGACAAAACATATGACAGTGATGCCAGTACATTTGAATTACTATTAACAAATCTGTAGTAGAGGAGACATAGGTGAACAGTAATTGGCCATCAGAACTGAAGATAACATGTTTCACTCTCCCTGTATATTTATTGTAGGTCATTATTACTTTATTCACAATTACACATTTGGGACACAATAATTGACTGTTGTAAGGAATAGGCCCAGTTGAATGGTTGAAGTGGTAGCCAGACATGTGAGGTCCAGACTGGTAAGATGTTATGGTAACTGAATTAAGAATAAATTGAGCCATACATCTGCAGTGACCTACAAGTTCCAGCAGTTTTTACAAAATCGTTTCTTCCTATGTAAAAAGAAACGTAAATCCCAAAATCGAAACAACACGTTCACTACAGCACATTACCCATTACCAAGGTTTTTTTATTTTTTTGAGCCACTTGTTACATGACTCTGTGATTAAGTGTACATCTGACTTGATGTCTGAACTGATAGTAAGTGGAAACGTCACTTTTGTGACTACATGCATCCTTTTAGAGTTGTTCTATAAATGTTTGTGGTGTATTTGTGTGTATTGATGTGAATGTTAGATCAGATAACAGTAACCAAAATATATGACTCAGAAAATATTCTGACAATATTTCTAGGTAATAAAGAGCCAAACTAGAGATCCTGGTTATTTGTGTTTGATAGAATCAGCAGGACTGTTCAGAAATCAGTTAGATTGATATTCCTTGGTGTCCTTAATTACAGTGCAAAATCTGACTTATTTTTTCCTGTTATGATGGTAGTGTGCACATCGTGTCACAACACTGTGAGTTGGTCAATGTGTCTGATCAGCTGTTAGCAAAGTAGCATGCCTAAAAGTCAAATGCCATTTGTGAAAATCTAAATCTGTCATTATAAGACACACATTTCAAGAAAAGCTGCAGTAACTGTAATTCAAATTATTGTTATGATATTGTAATGCTGGTAACAGTTGTGGGTATTTGCCCATTGTGATATAGAAATGTTTATGTACATGAATACTGAGGATTTTCTTATAGTTGGTTGGATGTGGTGTGTTCATAGTAATTCATCTTTGCTGTCTGACCTCATTCAACCTCACTATATTATACTTAACTTACTTACTTCATGGAGCAGAGTCCTTCTTGAGAAGCTAACTGGTTCTCAGCTAGTCAAGAAATTCCCCACATTTTATGGAACCGGATGGTTTATTACCGCATTCACAAGTGGCCGCCGCCTGTCCCTGTCCTGAGCCAGATCAATCCTGTCTCTACCCCCACATCCCACTTCCTGAAGATACATGTAAATATTATCCTTCCATTTACTCCTGGGTATTCCAAGTTACTTTATTATAAATGAACTGAATTAAGCAGGCTATTTTTAGAGTGATATGATTTTAAAAACATCATTGTCAAAGAAGAAAACTGCTTGTATTTTCATGAAATTATCATAGAAAGGGGCAAAATGTTATTTTAGTGACTGTAATCATACAATTCATTTCTTGGAATACAGTATTGAGAAGGTGCAGTAAACATGATGCCTAAATTCATGTTATGAATAGCTTATACAGTAAGTGTATGTTTTTTAGAAGTCTCCATGCATTCTAGACCTTTGCATCAGGTTTGGATATTATCAAGAGATTCATACAGTATACATAGCATAGAAGAATGGTTGAGACCCAAAATTATTCTGCAGTAACAAATTAATTTATTTTTAAAATGAAGTGTTTATGAAGGTATTTGGAATTGAAAAGGTAAAGCAATCCCTGGACAGGCCCTGAGGGTTCCAGGAAGCTGAGGCTCCCAGATTTCAAGACCTTCAGCACATGAAGATGGTAAGGTTGTCAACCCTATGCACCAGCCGCCTTTACCCCCCAGGAAATACTCCTGGTACTCATTTCTGTTAGAGGCTGTGTCGACCCCAGGGCCATAGTGCGATCGGAAGGATTATGTCAATGATAAATTCCAGTGACACCATCAGGAATTGAACTCGGGTATTTGGGAGTAGGAGATATAAAATAAAAAGTTACTGTGGAAACTTACATAATTAGTTACTTTGAATGGTTACTTTTATATTATTTTGTTGTGATATTAAGGGGGAACGTATGAGAAAGCATACAAATTTTGGTCAGAAACCCCCATGACAATAAGGGTGGGAAGACATGGTGGGTTGGAAGAAAGTATTAAAATGGTCAGAGGATGTACGGATAAGTTCCAATGACATACATTTGTGATGGACTTCTGGGTTTGATAATTGTTTGTTTGATATTGTAAGCCATATATCAGTTTTCACACGTGGTAGGACCAGCGCCTCTGGCCGTTAATGTTGATATTCAGCAGCTGTACTCCTTTGTTGTTTGAATGTCATACTGAGACAGGAGTTGGTCTTACTGGAATGTTTATACGATTATAATCAGATAGACAGGAAAGAAAGTGGTCATAGTTGATGTGTGATTGACCGTGCATCGTAGTTCAATGTGGAATAAGAAACCAATTAAATGTCACTTAGTATTATATGTATTTCTCCTTTATAAGTTGCTCAGCATGTTTCGGGCCACCTTGTGCCCATCTTCAGGAGCTGACGACTTAGTGGTATTTTTTCACGTGTGGTGTAGTGCCATGGCTGTATAGGCAGTCACTAAGTCGTCAGCTCCTGAAGATGGGCACAAGGTGGCCCAAAACATGTTGAGCAACTTATAAAGGAGAAATAAATATAATACTAAGTGACATCTAGTTGGTTTCTTATTCCACATTGGTGATAGTTGGTATGGAAGTAACTTTCTGCATTACATTCATGTGTAAGATATGTAAGAATAGTTAGTGTTGTGGAGTCACACAGTGATCTTCTAGTGTGCCGAGCCAGCTTCCTAAATTGTATTCATCTTCAACCACACCAAGGTGAGTGGTGTGCCAACCTAGCCCTGTCCTTCATGATAACTATTTTGGGTAGAATTTATTATGATTTATCTGTAAAATCCCATAATATGCCAATTATTCAAAGATGTTTTATGGTTATCTTCTTTGCCTGAATTTTAATCTACTTCATGACAATTTCAGGCAAAACTCTTGCCCATTAAAGGCAGTCCATACCTGGTGTAATACACATCATCAAAACAGGTGTCACTTGTCCCTGGCATTTCATTCATACATACCATTCACAGATGGCAGCAAGATGACCTTTGTGTGTTACTGAAATAATTTATGGCAGTTTTACCATTTTTCTACATATGTTTCTGTTTTGCTTTTTTGGTTTCCAAGTATGGTGCTGACACTATGAAAATGGTGTGTTGTAACTGCCAAAGAGCAGAATTAAAAAATGACTGTATGCACAGTAACAGGCCATGTGACCTGTCACCATTACCACCACCACCACCACCACCACTGCCATTAGTTCCAGCCAGGACTTTCATAGTATTGACTGATTGAAAATTAAACATATCATTTTTTGATCCCACAGGAGGGGGATATTCTGTTCTGTATCAACATTGATTTGATTTTTTATGACTCACAATTGACATTTTAATTCTACTGTGGGTCTATAATAATTTCCCATATTATTTGTCATGAAATATGTAAAAAGGAACAATTTGGTAATATAGGGAAATATTTACTGTAATAGCAATTGATTGGTTAGGTGTTTTAGTATGAGCACACCACATATTGACAGTAGAAACTGATTAGCTTCACAAGCAAAATCATTGCAGTTTTATCAGGAATTAAAATCCCAGATGATCAGCACACAAGGGGTTCAAACAAATGATTTACCTTATTTACCCAAATACAAGATGAGAATTTTTTCTCGTAATTCATTCTCTGAAAAATGGGGAGTCCCTTTAGAATCACGCACACAATTAAACACTTCCTGTGTGGATATTTGTATGAAGTTTAAAACTTTTGAAGGGAGGGTCATCTTATACTTGGGTAAATACAGCACAATTAAAGACAGTAAAAATGATGGCTTGTCCAACTGACAGTGTGCATGTTGACACAGCATACAGCATACTGTATTTCAGAGACTGTGAAATGTGATCTTTAGTCCAAGGGATATTACTTTTTTAATTTTACAAGAAACATATTTCAGGGGTACCAAAATTGTAACCCAGATTAAATTGATGTAGAGCAACCCAAGAAAAGAGCCTGACACTGTATAGAACTTGGCAGTGTGTTTGAGTCAGCAGTAGTGTATATGTGAAGAAGACTGTTTGAGAGGAAGAAGTAATGTTTTGCTTGTGGTTATCTTTCCCCAGTGCCCTGGCTACTCAGATGTACTGTGCTGCGCAGCTTGCGTCACAGCATCAAGCTATGTACGTCATCAAATGGTTACATCACAGGCTACTTAGTCAGCCTCAGTTACATTCTTTTTTTATTTTCTGTTATTTTCTCCTTATATCTATCTTTTCTTTCTTTTATTGCACCTATTATGACTTTTGGCACTTGTCATCCTTACACCCAATCACCCTGTTAATGAAATTTTTAAGATGCTTTTGATTGTATGGTTCATGGAGTCAGAAACTGCTTCTGTGGGGACTTTTTCCAAAATCTTTGTAGTTGGGTACAGTCTTGCTTTGTTTAAATTATTATCTCAGACAGTTTTGATCAGAAGATTGTCTGGATGTTTTCATTGGTGTTATAAATTCTGGTGTATCATATTAAATTCAAAATAACCAATGAAAGTTCAGCCTAAGAAATTAATGTATTTTGGAAATACAATAATGTTTCTCAGAAACTACCTACTAAATCTCTGTTTGATAGTGTGCTGGGGAAAAGTCACCATTGCGGTATTTTCACAAAGTAAAGGTAGTTTTATCCAGACAGTAGCATAACTAGTTTTCCGTTTTAGTGCTATACATCGTACTGAGGCATAAATAAAAAGCATTATATCTGCATGATGTGTAGAAGATGAGCATGAAAAGTATAACACACACTAAATTACTTTTCTGTCACAAGCAGTGGTATCTTTGGTTCATGGATGGACTGTGTCTCTCATTTTCTATTTCTTGATATAGAAATGAAGCTACACATTTCCTGCCCTCTCTCCATGTCTTATATTTAAACTAATATATTTTCAGTTTTGAAAAGAATTGCAAGCTCCCTTATCTTCAGTTTTTATACAATTTCCCTTTCATTAATTTTATTTTTGGTTAGTAAGTGAGCCAGGGCATTGGCATTTTATGAATAATTTCTGCAGTGTTGCCAACTGGAAATATTATCAGTAAATGTAACCCAAAAATGAATAATAACTTTGAATTTCTGCATTATATTTTATGTGGACTAGTATGCTAAACTCATAGCAATAAGTAAAAGACAAGTAAAGTTGGTTGGCAATACTGTTCCATCTGTCTGCATGCTGTTTTAACATGTTTAATCCTTAGCACTTTGAAAGCATCTCTGCTGCTGCAGCTGCTGGTAACAGAATTGAATGGACCAAAACTACTGCTTTGAACTCTTCATCAGAGTGTGCTTGTATGAAGCATATGCATTATAATATTTAACTCCAAAATATGTCTTCTTGAAAGTGCTGAGGATTAATAACTTGATTTAATTTATTTTGTTTTGTTTATTATTGCTTTATTTCTGTTCCACTTTAACAGTTACTGTAACACATCAGTTTTGTCTCCTTTATGATTCATTTAAAGCATGGTTTGTTTCTAAAGAAAGATTGCAATTGAGTTGAGCATGATGTATGTAAGATGCATGTGATAAGCCCAAATTCAGTCGTTCAGGCTGGAAACTTGATCTGCATTGTAAAGCTGTGTTTTATAGTAACAGCTAGAGCTGAGATCACTGCTACAGATTTTGCAGAGTTCTGACAAAGATTGCTCCTGCAATTAAAGGTAGCTGGACTGAACATTTTGATATGAAAAATTGAATTTCCTGAGAAGAGCCAGAGGAGCATATGTATAAACTAACTGATTCAGAAACCAATGTCTTATTACTGCTTTAAAGAAGGAAACAAGTGGCCATTGTTCCCTAGAATTGAAATTTTTAAGATTACAGTACAGTGACTGTATACTATATTGAGAGTTGTGTAATCTTTAATAATATTGCAATGGCATAAAAATATTTAGCCTTCAAATCTGATCTAAGCAATTCATCAAGGTCTGAAACACAGTCTTTGGGCTTATGCATGAACAGTGTGTTTAGCGGTAGGTACTTGAAATAGGTACTGTTAAACGTCTGCAAGCACTGGGGCAGGATAATGTTGTTGACACGTATTCAGTAACAGCTAATAACGACAGTATGATCTGTGGCAGTTAATATTAAATCATTTTTTAATATTACACATAAATTATTTTCCTGAATATAATGCATATTCATTACTTGAAATACCTCCTGACTGTCTCATTGCAGTAACTAACAACAAAACTGACTCCATGAAGTGGGGAAGCCAACAAGTTCCTCAACTTGTCAAGAAGTTGTTTTCCTTTTATGGAACCCAAAGGGTCATTATCTTTCCACAAGATGTGCACATTTCCCTGTCCTGAACCGAATGAATAACTGCACATAACCTGTACCGAGTTCTTTATTGGATCCATTTTAGTATTATCCTGTTCCATTCCCACTGAGGTGTTCCTGTTGATCTCTTCCTAGCAGGATTTTTGACAAATATTTTATGCATTTACCATTACTCCTATGCATTCTTTGTCCACTGCCCATCTCACCCCCCTGGTTTTGTGATAAGTACTAAAGTAGCTCCTCTTGTTTTGCCTTATTCATGTTGCATACTTTTGCTACTGTTATTGACACCTTGAATTTTTGGAAGGTATTATTTGGGGAAAAGAACTGTGTTTCATATTCAGGCATAAATACAGCATAAAAAAAAGAAACAAGTTTATGCTGACATACTGACAGAGCACACAACTTACTGACAGAGCACACAACTTACTGACAGAGCACACAACATACTGACAGAGCACACAACATACTGACAGGGCACACAGTGTACTGGCAGAGCACACAACTTACTGACAGAGCACACAACTTACTGACAGGGCACACAACATACATAATACATACAGCATGCTTAGAGTTTCATCATTCTTTCATTCAGTAAGAGTAAGACAAGGACATGCTACAACTGGTTCACTCCAGTTCAGGCAGACCAGTACCAAGCAGCAAACCCAGCTTACAAGCCAATACACAACTGAGTGGCAGCACAGACTCCTGTGCAGTGAAGAAATTATGACATCTATTTCCATTCCAGACAAAATAGACTGATAGAAATCTGACAATTGACAGTTGAACGTGCAAACTAGTTGCTGAAATTTGGCAGCACGTTCCCAGTGGAAAAGTCTTCTGTCTTGTATTTTACTAACTTTACTGCGTATACAAGTCTGCTGTCACCAGACCTGATACATAGCGTGCAGCTTGTAAATGCTGCAGTATATAGAGTCATAAAGTATTTTTAATTGTATCTTCTTAAATACATTGTAAATCAAAAATGTTTTAAATGAGATGAGAGAATTCATAAAGTTTGGTTGGAGATTTATGTAATGTACAGTTTATATGCAGAATGATACAGACCTAAATGTGATTTACCTGATAACGTTTAGAGCAGACCTTCAGTTTAATATTTCGAAGATGAAACATGCTGAGAGATAGTCAGAAAATGACTTCTGCATGGTGCATGCCTTCAATTTACTCCATTGTAGGAACCAAAAACAGACCAGGGGGTGCAGTTTTCATGTTATTGTCCTTCAGGTACTGTGTAGGCGTTCTGTCCTGTGAGTGTGTCCTTTTTTCTCGCTACTTCAAGTAAGATAGAGTAAAATATTATACTTACAGAAGGCATCAAAGTTTTCATGAGGAATTGAGAAAAGGAGATTTAAATTTCACAACCAGCATTTGCATTTTAAGATATTTTGAATCAGAAAAGGCCTCTAAATAACATGAGCTTAGGTAGCCCATATTTTCTTAATTTTTCACTTGTGTATTTAGTGTGGGATTTGTACCTGTGTATGTTTTTGTGTGTGTTCAGGTTTGAAAAGCTGGATATTACACCGAAGAGTGCGCAGAAAATCAAACCAGTGCTTGAAATGTGGATGAAAGAAGCTGAAGAGAGGTAAGGCTAATAATCTTCAGATCTGCATTTATCTCTGCCTAAAGAATATGAGTAGACTAAAAGTCCTATGTGGCACGTACAGCATCACATCCCACACCTTGATATTCAGTGCCAACAGAACCTGATATCTTTTTGCCCACGCAGAGCAGTAAACATTCCTACATATTGGAAACTCATTTTGAAGTACCCGGCACCGTGCATTCAGTCACTGACATCTTACTGTGGAGCTTCAGTTTCAAACCTGAGTGACTTCATTTGAGACAGTGGTGGACAAAGTGGCAGTGGAACTGGTTGTCTCCTGCTAATCACCTCCCATCATTGTTCTATATCCATCTATCATCACCCCTTGAGGCGTGCGGCATCCCTGAGACCAGACACATCACATCCTTAGTTATTAAGTCGGACGTTTCATCTCTAACCTGAAACTTGACTGCTTACAGAGTAGTGAGGATATGTTTTTTTAATTCATGTGTGGCCTAACTTTCCACTTATGCTTATCCACATGTAATCTGTGGCACTGATGTGTCTGTAACCAATCTAAGGTCTGAAGTTTGCACAGAATGAATCTTTGCTTCCATTTGAAGGGGGATCATTTGAATGAGGAGACACAAAATGTACTTAATGGTTCTGTTCTCTATAATTGTGTGAAAGAATAATTAAAATATGATACAATTTATGGTAATTATCATAAAGGCTAATGATTTATTCAAAACAGTAAGGGATGTTTTTGGAAATATGTATGTGCCATTGAAATATACCTTCCTATCCTCATTTGTGCAACTCAAGGATTGTGTATTAGTGTACTGCAACCCTCTTTGAATGTTCAGAAGTGTTTAAATTAGTTTTTCCATCTGCTTTGAATGATTGGGGTGGAAATTTCCTTATGTCATGCTAGCAGTGTTGATGCTAGTGTAGAATGGTGGAAGGCCCCATCCTCAACTCTTACAGAAAAACCTCCTTCCACATTCATGACCCCAGGAGAGAGAGTGTGTCAGGACTTTCTGGACATCAGAAGTTTGTCTTCTTCTTGTACCATGGATCCTTATTCAACATATTTGTGCCAGCTCACCATATATGGTAGACTTATCATCCATTACCCAACAAATGCACTCCATAGGTCTGATAGTTATCTTGTTTGGAGCATCTGATGAAACCGCAAGTGGTCATGTTGCAGATATAAGAGTGGGCAGAATCACCTCACTGAGTTTATTGGTGTCGAGCCATCCAAGAAGAGGAAACGCAGGACGTCATTCACACCTCAGGCACTGGAGTTGCTGAATGCGCACTTTGAACGGAACACACATCCCTCAGGTAAGGATGCGTACAGGTACAATAGTGGTGTGATAGGATACAGGATACTGAGACCACACTGAGTGTCTTATTAGTTCTGCTGACATAAGACTAGAATATAATTTGTAGTATATCAAGCTAAGTACAACAGAAGACCACACATTTATAGTCAGTTTAGATAAACATGTGACAAAATGTCAGGATAAAATAATTTTATTGTATTGTTTATTGCGATCTTCAGGTTTTTGACATACATTCTGCTAAGTGTGTACAGACATTTCAGAGGATCCTGCTTTCTCTATGGCAAGGCCAACCTAAAGATGAAGAAGTATGTTTCTCTGCAATGCTGGTATTGACAGCATTATGTCTTGACCAAGAAGACCTGCACTGTGACAAGTTGAAAGTTTGTATATTTTAGTTCAATTTTAAGTTTGTTATGATTGTTGTGTAGCTCTTGACAGAGAGTCTGAAATGGTTACATAACATAAGAAGTTACAAAGCAGGTGGATGAGAAATAATTAACTCATTTTGTCAAGGGATGATTATGTAATGTTTTATCAAGGAGATTTTCTGGAGTGTGACTTGTTTTCTAGGTACTGAAATAACTGCACTGGCACATCAACTTGGCTATGAGAGAGAAGTCATTAGAATCTGGTTCTGCAACAAGAGACAGGCCCTCAAGAACACTGTCCGCATGATGTCCAAAGGTGTAGCCTAGTGTACAAACAATTGGTCATATGAATGTGTCCAAAACATGGCATATCTTTACAAACAGGTGTTTCCAGAGGTAAGATAAATACCACTCTTAGTCTGAAGCGGTTGTCTGTTGCACTGTATATGATGTAACTCTTTAAGATGGAAAGAATTATATTTCATGGCACGATTTATTGCTTAGAGTTGTTTTCAAACGGAAAGTTTTGTGAACAGTTCAGGCAGTTCTGGATTGATTAAGACTTAAGAAACATGATGGGAAAGGTCAGAACTTTCAGAGTGTAATGCAGGGGAGGGGTGCAAGACCTACAGGCTAATTTCTCCAGACTGTAGACATATGTATTCAGTGTTCCATCATACACAACACAGTTATACCTCGTAGGTAACTGGTTACAGTCTAAACGAGCCATAATCAGACCTATGTGCAAGAACACATGAAAGAAACTATAGTTATCCATATAGCCTTACAGAAAGAAGCTTCTTCCTTGACGTAAGTGTATAAAACTGACAAAATTGCACTGATTAATGAAAACAATGTAAAATTGGTTAGAAATTTATATAAAGAAGGGCTGTATATGAAAAAACAGGAATATTATTGATAAATTAATAAATGAGGTGGGCAGATCAAAGTTCAAGATTTAAAGTGTGCAATGCAACTTCCGCTTACAGTCTCAAAATTGGCGATCCACCATTCTAGGAAATTTGCTACTGTTGATATGTGGGCTTAGAGTGTTTTCTACAGCAAGTGTATTCTGTTCATTATCATATGTCAGCATATTTTAGAGTATTCGTTAAGAGACTACGAGATAGCAGACCTCTTGAGAAGATAATGTCTATACACCATCACCCCACAAGCTGTTCAAAGTGTGTGCACCGCTATGTCTACATAAATTTTCAACTAACTGTACAGTGTTCATACTATTCAGTTGTGATTGTACCAGTTTCGTACATTTATGTAAAGGAAGAGATCTCTTTCTGTAAGGTTATATGGACAATTGTATAGTTTCTTTCATGTGTTCTTGTATATAGGTCTGATGATGGCCCTAAATAGGCTGAAACCTATTATGTTAGAAGTGTAACTGTGTTGTGCATAACAGAACATGGAATAAATACATCTGTTGATCTGAACACAATGGAGATGTTTCACCTAAATATTCTCCTAACATTCCTGCCATTTGCAGCGTTTTTGTGGTGAAGCAAAAGAAACGTTATGCAGTTGAATGTAGTTAACATCCTTCAGCTCATGTAACTTGCAGTGCAGGAGAGACAGAGGGTGACTAGTGATGCAGAAATAACTACAGTTCTGTTGCCACAGGACTGAGCGTGAAGACACAGGTCTTCTGGGAATTATCACTTTGTTGTTGGTGCAGTAGTTCCTTCTGTTTTGACGTATTCTTGGACGTTCACAATATTATGATCTATTTGCTGAGCAGCACAGTGTCACATCCCAGACGACTCGTGTCTTCAGCAACACTGCTGTGAGAACCACAAATCTCGGCAGATTTGGTGTGTGTGTATGTGTGTATATATATACACACACACACACACACACACACACATAGTGCCTCCATATAGTGACAGTATCAGCAGCTGAAATTGTTGGTGTGGTGTCACTCTGTATATTATGTAGTTAAAGGTCAGTGGGAAGTCAAGAAGAAAAAAAGTGTGTAAAATGTATTCTTACAATAAAACCAACTAGATGCACTAATTTCTCAAATTTATTTTTGGAATAAAACTCTCCATGTTTCAGACAGTTCCTCTGTCCATCACCAGGAGTTTTTCACTGTACACACAGCAATGGTATATGTCGTACAAGTTTGCTGAGCAGGATCAGGACAGAACGTCCTGATCCTGCTAGCAAGCTGTGTAACATACACCATTGCTGTTTGTACAGTGAATAACTCCTGATGATGGTCAGAGGAACTGTCCAAAACATGTAGAGTTTCATGCCAAAATAAATTTGAGAAATTAATGCATCTAGTTGGTTTTATTATAAGAATTTATCACGATGCACGGTCACCTGAACATCATATATGTAAAATGTAGTGCCTGATAACCGGTTACTGCTCATACTGATGCAACGCTCATTAAATTCTCCAGATGAAGGCGATTTAGAGTAAACACATGGAATGTACTTTAAAAGTAGCACCCACTTCCCGCCTTCCCATATGCTGGAAATACCCTTAGTCGGTCCATTGTTTATGTTAGGATTCTAAACAGAGTGAATTCATGTTGGATGCATTCATGCAGATTCACCTGCTGTAATGATGGGAAGGGGAAATGTGTGTGTGTTTGTGTCAGAGGAATACTAGCAAGGGTGGGAGGATGAAGTGTTCAGGTAATGGGAGATCTGTGACACACCTAACACCATAGCCAGCATGACTTTCAGCCACCTCTGCTCAAGGTTGAGTCTAGTAGGAAACAGTTGTGCAAGGAAATACAAACTGTCAGTTCTGAAAGTTATGTTGTAGTTACATGTACAGTCAGGGTACACCCACAGATTGACATACATAAATAAGGTGAAGTTATTTCTGCATCTAATTGCCATACTGTGAAGGTCTAAAGTTCAAGTGGACATAAGGATACTTAACATTGGTTGCTTCACTGCAAGGAAGGAGCTGGTGCTCACTGTTGAATAAGAGCCCTGCCAGGCCTCCAAACTTGGCTGGATCTTCGGGAAAGACAAAAAAGTTCCTGTCTGTATGAGGACTCCAACCTTGTGTCCATGTGTGATGTGTCACTTTATTGACTGCAGTATACTGTCATCATTGACTTACTGCTGTGACACTGTAACTGTGGGAGAGAATATCTTGCTGAAAGAAAGTCACCCTGTAGGGAAAAAAGCACTGAGCCAGAGAGTTATTATGCTGTCATGAAGACGCCTTCAATTGCATGTTTCAGAATCACTGTATGGAACATCTGAACATACAAGTCACTCTCATATTCTCCTATAGGGGAATATCATATTTAAAAATCTGTCACAGATGGAGGTTTGTGTTGCTGTCCTGTGGGTTATGAGATTGTGTAGAAAGCGCCATGGCTGAGGTGGTTAGTTGCTGGCATCTAACCACAGAGGCTTGGGTTCAATCACAGGTCAGTTCCCTGTCACTATGATGCCACCAATGCTCTGGAAGCATTCATTTTTCTGTCACCAGTGCTAACTAATCATGGCAGTTGACAGTGTTTCTAAATAAGATACTTCAAAAAGAGACATCATATGGTATAGTATACAGGTACCAACATTCTGGAGGAAAATGTTGGTTCTGTCTTTAGAGAAGTAGGGGGGTAGGCATCTCCATAACATTGGTACTCACCTACCAGACTTCATGATGTCATAACCCATAAATGATAGTGCAGATCTCCATAGGAAATTTGGATACAAAATTTATCCAGTTTGCAGTTTCCTTTTGTGCCCAAGTGTTGTTATTTGCATTAACCGTTACTCTAAAACCCAGCATACAGTGCCACAGATGAACTTAACACTTTTGAAGTAGGTTATTTTTGGAAGGTTACCAAATTTGCGAATCCTTCTTCAAATAGGATTTATCAAAAGTGTATGGCTGACTTCAATGGTGATAAAATTTATTAGAGTGGAATTGAATAAAAGGTCACAGCATATCACATCACATCACATCACCAGTGAATACTGATTAAGAAAGATTTTAATGAGAAGATGATGTGAATTGAACGAACTGCGTTTAATTGTTTCTCTTGGTAAGTACAATGCTGTCTGTTGTCATTCGCACTGACAGTTGGTTTATGTCTCAATTTCCAATGAATGTGACCTTGCTTGTAGCGATGTAACAGTTGTACCAGTTGAAACAAAGACCGTGTGGTGTTGCAGTGTGGACCAGAAGTATATTTTTGGATTAAAGACTTCTCATATTGTGCATTGTCATTTGCAGCAATGTATTGTACATTTATGTGGCCATAGAAGAAGTTGAGTCACAAATTTGTCACTACAGCAGATTTTCCATGCAAATTTCAGCTGTTTAAGTGACAAAACCCTGTTTTGGGAGTATACTGGATACTCTCTGAATGAAACCAAAGTTCCTATTTGAATTTTTATAAGTAAAATGAAATTAATGTAATTATTAAGAATACCTTCAAGAGTAAATATATAAATATATATATTTCTTAAGCAGGTCGTAATTTTCTGCAGTAGTAAATGTAGAATATAGTGTGATGTATGTAAGATATCAAATTTTAAGTTAAAGAATATATGTGTACCAGTAAATTAATGTGTTTAGAAAAATTATATGTCCTGAAAATAAAAGCTGTGTAGCAGTATTTATGAATAAGATTCAGAATGTCTGATGTACATTTATCTGACAGCTGTCATTCTTCACTTTCTGCCACATGTGTGGACAGTCTGCTGAGTGGGCCCAACAATTGATAGTTGTCAGATAAATTAATGACCTTACATGAGTCCTTGTGGTCCTGAATATTCCCATTCCATATTCTGTACCAGACTAGGAACTAACGAAGATGTATGGGTGCTGGGATACACAGCCACAAGTTGCAGTGTTGCCATACTAACTGTTCGTCATACAGTTTGAAGTCCTATACAACACAACTCAGATGTTTGCTCCTGACACTTGGCAACATTATCCGCAGCTTGACTGTCGCATTGTGTGTTCCTGGTGCCTCACACCTGCTATACCAGAATGTTAAATGTGAGTTTCCACATTTCTTTGTGGAGAGCCTTGCACTTACTTGCTTCATAGAGGTAACTACATGTACCATCTGCTCTAACATTAAGAGGAATTGCACTTTGTCATGTAGTGTATTTGTATATCTCATGTGGTTTCCACAGTAGATGTCATTTATTTTCCTAAGCAGCATTGACTGCTTTGTCTTCCTAAAGGATGTAGATGATGATGTCCGTGAGTCAGCGAGTGAAGTTGTATAGACTGTGTTATGTAATGTAGAGGGATATCAGTCTTGAGAGGATTGTGACTCAACTGTGAACAGTGACGTGCAGACAGCATGCCACTAGCGAGGGCTGTAACGTTTCAGCACTGGTTGGATCAGCAGTAGTCGGACAATGGCACTTGTTGCAGTAATGTGAAATTTCTGTGCCAGTGCAATGGCTGCTGAAAATAGTGCAGCAAGTCTTTTTCATTTGATGTCTAAACTGCCTGAGCTGTTCCTGTTCACAGATTAAATACAGCTTCATTACAACCTTAAGTTTTAAACACCAAGAGGCAGTGTGAGACAACAATGACAGTGCTGGCAAAGGTGAGCCTTGCAACAAAACATACGTATGTATGGTACGTGAGATGCACGGCTGCTCGGATGTCATGGTGTCACTGGGCAAGTAGGCTGTCTCCCTGAGTCAAGCCACTGCGATCTGTTCAGGTGTCCGAAACTACTTTCCGAATGAGATGGAATCACATCTGAAAAGACTGGAATCTTCCACCACACTGCTGTGAGAACTCCAAGTCTCGTATAATTTAGAGTGACTTTATTTACCTTCTTACCAGAAGGAAAAGCCAGAGGTCTGAGAACCTCCAAGCAGAGAATTCTGTTCCTCATATCTGGGAACATTTGACAGAAAGCACTTCTGTGTTGTATTTGTAGCCATCAGAGATTAATATTTCATGCTGGCATCAAATTATCCTACCACTTAAAAACTGAGCTGCAAATATTCATGGAAGTGCAGGCCTGACATAACCAGAACAGTTAATGGTGACATTGGAGGACCAGAGAACAGGATATGAGTGACTGTAATCAACAGTTGATGTAAGCAGATGCATTCTCGCATGGTTTCAGGCTTCTGAGACGGTACATTTGAGATCCTTGCTCTTCTGGGATTTTACACAGCATAGAGTGGAAGTTATATACCGACATTCTGGGACGTCCTATCAGTCCCAGCTTCAAGGATCAAGCAGTTTTGACCCTTGAAGAAGGGACGGACAGGGTCTCGAAACAACAGCAACTAACTACCAATCTGTGGTGTGTAACATTCCAGGAGAGCGAAGACCTGGTGCAGTCGTCTTTTGTAGTGTATGGACATAACAATATGTGCATGCTGATGACAGAATTGCAGCTTACTGGAGGCTGTTTTGAGTAAAGGCATAGGGAATTAGTAGGCTTGTTCATATGCTTTGCTGTCCGAAGAATACCTTACGTAGGCCTGCGTGTAACATCCTGTCATTCTAGACTTAAAATATATTGAACTTTGATACAGTTAATGCCATTTACTTTTGCAGTTCAACTTCAGTGACTAGCCTACTGGATCCAGGGTTCAATTCCCGGCAGGGGCAAAACATTTTTCACTTCTCCAGAATGTCAAGACCAGCTGTGGGGTCCACCCTGTCTCTTACTCAATGGGTACCGTGGTTTCAGGTTGCGCCCCAAAAACCAGTGGCATGCATAAATGTGTGTGGGTCTGAATGTCAAGTGTCTGTTTGTATTCAGCTTAGTATCACAAGTGAATTTTGTTGATTCTAGTAAAAAAATCCACAGTATAAATTTCTACCAAAGTCTGTCCAGTGGGAGCCAAGTTGTTTCCAACCAGATGAACAGACATTCATGATGAAACAATTAGCCATTTTTTTGTAATACAGTACTGATGTTAATAATAATACAAAATAGTATCTAATAATAATAATAAATAACAGTAAATGTAAAGAAAATTAAGCAGGTATGTTGATGTATGTAAGATTTGAGGTTCTGTTTTGAGATGTTACACCATGTCGACTGGTAAATACTCAGTGACATTACAGATGAGCATAGTGTCTCTGGCTGACCACAGTAATTTTCTACCCCTGCTTTAGGCCTACAGATAGGCGAATTTTGTAGCCCAGCAGGTTCTGTTGAGTTCACATAGAACTCAGATATGTTCTTGCTATATTTGTTTTCTTCATTTTTTGTTTGCTGCAGGATAGGATGCTGACAGGACTATTGGGATCTGAGAGGAAGTAACAGGAGATGTGAGGGAATTGTACAATGAGGAGCTCTGTCACTTGGTCAGGTTGTGCCATAGCTTAACCACTGTTCAGGTTGTGCCATAGCTTAACCACTGTTCAGGTTGTGTCATAGCTTTACCGTTTGTTTCGACTGCGCCATAGCTACATCATTTGTTCAGGCTGTGCCATAGGTCCGGTGCTTAGTCTACGGACTGAGTTCAGCCCCATTTCTGACAATGTGGCACTTGTGGTGAACAGTGATGCTGGGACAGGTTTCTTTTACATACGTTTTTTCGTTATTGGCCCTGCTCCATAGGCCCATATGTAGCGTTTCATTTTCTACCATCAAAATGATATGGATCTAATCTAGACACCAATGGCATTGCTAAATCAATGACACATTACTGTTAAGGTGAGGAAATTAAGAGGGATGAGTGTGGCATTATGTGAGAGATAAGTCCCTGCATTTTTTGGGACTAGAAAACCTGCAGGAAAAAGACCACTTGGGAAAAGTAGTCGTAAACGGTGGGAGAATATTAAAGAAATTGGATGGGATGATATAGACTGGATATATCTGTCTGAGAAGAGGAGATGGCGCTTTCGATTTTCGTAAACTGCAGTGAATTTCCGCAGCAGATGTCCAGGTTGTGTCACCTCATTATAGAACTTACCTCGTACGTTTGGTCCCTTATTTGACCTCTTCTCTCCTTCTCTGTTCTGTGATGGTGTGTGTTACCGACGCCATATGGAGAACCAATCGCAGGCCACTTGCCGGGACAGGAACCAAGCAGTGGCCGTGTTATTGCTTCATGGATTTGCAGCCAGTCTATTAAGGGTCATTTAAAAACGTGTGAAATAATGACGGGGGAAATGAGCGTAAACGTGCGTGTGACTTTGCGACGTGTCTTCGTTCAAGCTGTTCTCAGTAGGCATAAGTTTATATCGCAACAAGCTAAACAGCAGCCATTCTGCCAGGTGCCAGTCGGATCGCTAATGTTACAAGCAGCACTTCAATAGTTCTGTATTGCATAAGAGCTAACACGAATGTCACAAAAACAGCTGTAAACTGCATAAAGGTCAATTTGCGCCTTTGCGTGTCATGAAGGCACGTGGAGGTGTGTCAGGCGAATTCCGGCAAGACCCTTGGGCCACCAAGACGGCCTACCGCAAGCACTTCATCACAAACTGCGTCTCTGCAACACGTCAGGCAGCATGACTTGCTGGATATCATAGCAGTAGGCCTTGCTTTGTCCTACTTCTTTGGCCCACCACGACCTTGAGTGCGTGCTCTCCTACTGCCGTCATGCAGTGCATCATGTATCAAGCATATGATGAAGGTCACGTATGTTGGTTCCCATGGCAGCTTTGTTACCGATTGCTCCTCGTTCACTTTCTTTCTTCCTGTCATCCCCGTGAATGAATAATAATAGAATTATGGGGCTTTAGTCGCAGTCCAATTGGTAGCACTGCTGTTACGGGTTCGTGAGGTCCGAAGGCTGTCCTTACTGCGGTTTTGCGCGGTCTTCCTCAGGTCTTCAAATCATTCTGCATTGTGACTAGGCCACGGGCTGGACAAGAGGTATCATGGTTCGATTCCTGACTCTTCCCTTCTCCAAATTGGTCATACCGGCACTGGTGCTGGCTGCCCCAGCCACCTATTCAGTGGGTACCAGGGGTGAAGCGGCTGCGATATGAAGCTGACCTCTTACCGCCATGTAGTGCCGAGGTTATGAATGATTGGCGCTACACCTCCACTACTTTCTAAGCCTTCGTGGCCTTTTCTACGGAGAAAAATTTTCCTTTAATTTACAACGTTGTATTGCAAAGTTATTCGCACCAGCGCGGGTGCGAGACACGCACCTGGTATTCTACTTCACCTTAATCCCTCTCCTGTATTGTATTTAGTAGGCCTGCTGTACACACCCCTTCCAAGTCCATACCTATTATTTTCACATCACATTCAGCACTACGTGAACTCTGTACTTGGAATAAAATTGGTAAATCTTTTCAAAGTAAACAGCTAAAGCAATCCCTATACAGGCCCTGAGGGTTCCAGGAGGTTGACAATGAAAATAAATGAAATGAAGTTGGTAAGGGTGTCAGCCCTACACACCGGCCGCCTTTAACCCCCCCCAAGGAAAAAATCATGCTATTCGTTTCTGTTAGAATCTGAGTCAAATCCAGGGCCATATTGCAGCTGGAAGGATTATGTCATTCCAATTACACTATCGGTAATCAAACTCGCGACCTTCCGGTTTGTAGCTCAGTGCGTCCAACCATCTGCGTCACCGCGTGGTGCCCCGAGAAGTGAAAGTAGTGGTCATTTATTTTCTGTACGTTGTGCTGTGTTAGGTTCCGTAAAGGGTTAAGTCAGCTGAGAAACACAATCCCAGTCGCAATCACAAATATGTAGAGGATACTGTTGGATTGCTTGCAGTGAACAATCACAGTATCCCACACGGTGATTTCAGAAGCGATACAATATGGTCTCAGAGTTCAATAGCATTGTAATTACTACTTGTCAATAACGCAGGGGAGTTGGTTAGTTTTATTACTTCGCACTCCTTTTATGGGTGTATGTTTCCCAACGTCGGTTCAACCAAAGAAGGTCTTCGGCAATCACAGCGATGTCAACGATAACTTATAGAGATCACAGGCCATGCATTCAGACATAATAGGTCTCTGATATAGTAATCTGTAACTCATCTTTGACATGACCGAACGCCACTGATGTTTTGGTGTATAGTTTGATGTGCAGCTCGCAAGGTGCTGTGCAATATTTCACCTTTATTTTGTTTGTTTGTTTGCTTGTGCAGTTGCATGTGTGTGTAAATTGTGTACATATTCATGTGTGTGATATGTAGTGTATATAAATAGCATGGTGAAATCCTACAGACTCATAAATACAAATCTATGAAAACAGAATCCCACAGAAGGTTCTGAAGATGAAACCAAAAGGAAAATTGTCAAGTGCAAGATTAAGAACAACAGGTAAGGAAGGCTACCACAAAAGAGAAGCGAGGAACATGGGAAGGTAGCGGTAGATGAAGAGATTTGGTTACTAGATGACTCACATAAATTTGAAACATCTAAGGAAAAAGGATATGCATGTCTAGGAGTACATTTCTGGGTATTTGTGTTATGCATATGTGTTTGTATATGGCTGTGTATGTCTCTTCTCATTATAGCATTGCATACAGGAAAGACCTCTAGCAGCATCTTCCCATTTTCTACATTTCTTTTTGATATCGTGCCATGTGACTGTATGCGTGTGTGTTATATAAGTGCACGTGGATGGTTGGATTGGGGGGGGGGGGGGGGAAAATTTTTCCTGTTTTTAATTATGTGGGGGTTTTTTTTTGTTAGCCCCAAAAAATGAAAAAAAATTTGTTTAAAATTTTATT
>Ga0123355_10001933_pt1 | contig 29170 bp, 24 predicted proteins | sample TergutEmb28metaG_3_FD_89872 | JGI IMG/M metagenome (GOLD analysis project Ga0123355, IMG submission 89872) | Embiratermes neotenicus P1 segment gut microbial communities from Petit-Saut dam, French Guiana - Emb289 P1 | ecosystem: Host-associated > Arthropoda: Insects > Digestive system > Gut ... | reverse complement strand
TTGCGCGATTGCTTCGTCAGCACCGCCTAGCGTGCCTATAGCACGCGTCGTTGGTGCTTCCTTGCACTCACGCAAAAATCCTCGCACCTGGGCAGAAAATGTTTCGGTTCACGAGTATAGCAAATAAAATAAGGCTATCCCGTATATATCAAACTTGGGAATTAGCCTTGGATTTGTGATTTTTCTCATTTATGAGAATGAGGTTTATTGCAATGACAATGTAAAGCAAAATTTGATATTTGTATTGACGTTCGCAAGCGTTTTGGATATACTGATAGGAGAAGGAGTTGATACCTATGGCAACTACGAATCTAAATATACGAATTGATTCAGACTTAAAAAAGCAATCGGAAGAAATTTTTAATGAATTGGGGCTAACTATGTCTACGGCTTTAACTGTATTCTTGCGCCAGACTGTTCGCTCTAATGGAATACCTTTTGAAATGCGACTCAATACTCCTAACGAAGAAACGCTTGCAGCTATTCAAGATGTAAACTTGGGTCGCAACATGAGTAGACAATTTCACAGCGTAAAGGAACTGATGGAGGATTTAGATGCTGACGATTAGATATTCCTCTCAGTTCAAAAAAGATTACAAAACAGTCAAAAAACGTGGTTATGATACACGGCTTTTAGAGGAAGTGCTTGACCTTTTATCTGCTGAACAACCTCTGCCCCCCAAATATCTTGACCACGCTTTGAAAGGTGACTATATAGGGCATAGAGAGTGTCATATTACTCCTGATTGGCTCTTGGTTTACAAGGTTAAGGACAATGAATTGATTTTGGAATTAACGCGCACAGGAACGCACAGTGATTTATTCTGATGGTGAAGAAAATTTATAATAGTGGAGGTAAATCATTTTGAAGAAACTTATTTTCGTTTTGTGGCTTATTTTTACAATTTTAACACTGGTCGTTGCAGGATATGTGCTTTATACACGCGGTCAAGCTAACGTGTGGTTTCTGATTCCAATGGTACTTGCAATAACGTTTGGCAGTCTATACCAAGACAAATATCGAAATAAGCTAAGATAATAAGCATTATGTGTGCCTACCATTTCGGTTAGATATAGTGGAGTGTTTACCGATTATAACTACGGTTCCCTTTTCGCCGTCTAGTTCCAATAAATCTCCAGTTTCCACAAATGAAAGCAAGCCTTTCACGGATACAACTGCTGGTATCCCCATTTCGCGAACCACTATTGCAGTATGAGAAAGCAAACTTCCGTATTCAACCAAGACTCCGGCGGCTACTGGAAAGAGCATAATCCAGCCGGGGTCTGTTCGCTTTGCCACAAGTATTTCGCCAGGATGAATAACCGCATCTTTTGGGTCGTTGATTACACGTGCTAGCCCACGAACAATACCTGGACAGCAACCTAGACCTTGCAGTATGTTGTTATTTGCCTCTGTTTTTTCAACCTGAGTTATATGGCGTTTACTTAAACCAACGCATTCATAAGTTTCAAATCTGTTTTGCGACAAACTTCCGTAATTTTCATATTCTTTCTTGCGTATTTCGACCAAGCCACGCAAATTAAAAGTAGTAGCTGTACCTTCTATAAAGCCCAATATTTCATTACATTCCAAATAAAACACATCATCGGCCTTATTGATTACACCAAAGCTAGTTAAGTGCATACCCATTTGCCTAAAAATACGCCGTACAGTGCCAAAAACTCGGGTGCGTTCAAAGCGCAAGTTTTCGCGGTTGCGGATGGTTCTGCGTGCGTTTTTTAATATCCATTTGAAAAGCGGCTTTTTGAACCCGGCCTTGTTAATGATTTCTTCCTCATTAAAATTATCCTTGACTTCCTGTACAGTACCACTGTTTAATTTTACTGCAAAATTGCCAACTGCACGGTAGAACGGCAACGGGTTATCATTAAGGGTTTCGCTTTCAAGCTTTAGTTCATTTATGCAACGGTCTCCGAATTTATCTAAAAATTTTCTTGACTTTTGAACTATTTTTTCCCTTTCATTTATGTTTTCTTTTTCGTCTGTTTGGTTTATCTCATCTGCTTGACCATTATGAAAATCAGTCATTTTCTGCTGAATTGCAAAAACTTCATCTGTAAGTAGGCTTTTTACCAGTTCCTCATTTCCCTTTACCATTTCTGCAAGTTCGCGTACAAGTCGCGCTGGTTCGGTGCTGATAATATCACCTGTATCACGTAGTAATCCGTTGAATTTGTTTTCGTCTTCTAAGCCACACCATTTTTTTGATGTACTTTTAAGCAGACCATAAAAAATCATGGAAAAAAAATCATTGATAACTGGCGCATTCCATTTTTTAAGTAATTTGCCTTCCAATTCGCGATAATATTGCGCCAATTCAAATAAGCTTAATTCGCCTAAATCGCGGGGCTGAATTGTACATTGCAGTAGCTCAAAAAACTTTTCTACATTGCGGTCGTTGTTTCTATAATGCTTCCAGAGTTTGCGAATAGCTGTATAAATGGAAGCTTCAGACGGCGGCGGAAGTAATTTTCGTACTTCAGGCGATAAGCCTTCCTTGACGCCCATCATCTGTTCCATAAATTTTGCATTGGTCTTGTATCCAGGTAGAATAGCCACAAGTTTATACCAAGAAAGTAAATTGTAATAAACCTGTCCGTCATGTAACCCTAACATATGCGTGTAAATATAGTCGCTTTCTGCAATTTTATTTTCGCTTACGCCTAACATACGGCTCATGCCACGGTAAACATGTTCATAAGCCATACGAATGAAGGAGAAAGTCAATGGTGTAGTGACACCATTATAACTTTCTGCGATATTGCTGTTGTCCCAAATGCTAATATATCCCGATTTTTCGGAAAATTTGCGCAAAGAAGTAATCGGGCGCGATTGCAAAAGGTACAGTCGGTCATCTCCGTAAGCCCATTCTATATCTTGTAAGTGGCCAAAAAATTGGCTTGCTTGTTTGCAGAGTTCTGCAATTTCAAAACAATTTTTTTCGCCAAATAATATACATTCTCCACTTACATAATTATATTTCACAATATTGCCGGTAACTGTAAAAGTATCTGCATTTACCGAACCATCAACCAATTTGTCTCCAAGACCTCTGACCGCGTTTATTACGCATTCTTTTGTATTGCCCGTAACAGGATTTGCGCCAAAAGCCACTCCGGCAAAATCTGCCTCAATCATTTCTTGAACCAAAACGGCTGGAGGAAGGTCATGTTTAATTCCACGTTCGTGGCGATAAGCCTTAACGCGGTCATTTTGAGCGGAGGCTTGCACTTTTTTGATATATTCAAATACTTGTGGCTTGGTTATATTCAAATATGATTCAAATTGCCCCGCATAGGAATGATTAACCCCATCTTCATCAACCGCAGAAGAACGAACGGCAAAAAGCACATCATCTTCAAAGTTTGAAAGGGCATGTGATATTTCCTGTTCGCTCGCGCCTTCTACTCCAACAACAAACCAGGATGGAATATAAATGGCATTTGATATTTTTGAAACTCTCGCCAATGCACTAGCCTTGCCCCCAATTTCAGATATATTATAAGATGAATCTATGGTATAAATCATTATCGCGCCTCCAAATACATATTTTTGATTCCCTCTAACGAAAACATGCCCTTAGAACCTGTTTTGGAAAAACGGCAAAATTCCCAATAAAACATACATTAGAAGCATCCAAACACCTGGGAAAATTTCAAATACCTTTGCATTTTTGGGCGAAGGATTACGGGCAAACCTAAGCGACATAAAAGCGGCAAAAATATATAATGGCGAAAGCACTATAAGGATTTGATAACCAACGCCTATTTGAAATCCCACCCATCCAGTGGAGGCCAAAGAAGTAGTCAAAAAAACCATCCATACGACAATAGCACGTTTTGACCCCCAAATATGAGTATAAGTATCGACGCCGTATTCTTCATTTTCTTTAGCTCGTAGCTTTCGCCCCACCTCCACAACTGTACCATCACAATAACTTGAGACCATATATGCCAATAAACCAAAATTAAATGCACCGCCCCGTGGAAGCCATTCTACCGCAGTTATATAGAGGTTGATAAATGCCAGAATAACCATATGACTTGCTAAATATAAAGAAGGGTGGGCTTTTAACCATTTTGGAACGCCAAATTCTAATGTCATAAGCGTGAACCAAATATATACCAATGCCAATAACACAATAAGTCGTAAATCAATCCAGCCGCTTAAAACAATTTGCACAAACACTAAAATTATACCAATTACGCGCAATTCCTTTAATGTTACCAAACCACGTTGCACAGGGCGATACGGACGAAATTGACTATCTTCTTCAAAATCCTTGTGTTCGTCTGCAATTCTCATTAGCATAAACATACAAATCGCTACAGTCGCCGCCGTAATTAGATGAATAATATTTATGTCTGAAAGTTGGGCATACTGATTGTTCAAGTGCATAGAAAAACTCATACCGCAAAAAGCAAAGGCCGTTATCATAGGCAAATATTGTATAATTGGAAAGCGTTCCTTTTGATATACCCACCATTTACTCACTAATCTGACCTCCTTCGTTGTTGATATTATATCAGAGGTACTAGTCTACTGGAACAATCCAGCGAAAAATATTTTGTGCAAATAAAAACAGCCTTCCTTTGAAAATAGGTGGCTGTTTAACCTTCTTATGATTTGTGAGCTAGGGCGTGTTCCCACTAACGAAAACACATCTTTGCGGTCGATATTTCCACCATTTTCCGGCGGCATCTCCTAGCGTGCCTCTAGCACGCGTCGTCGACACCGCCGAAAACTGGCGAAAAATCGCCGCGCAAATCTGTATTTTCTTTTAGTGGGAACACGCCCTATTGAAAGTCCCTCTTTCAAAAATCACGCAACTCCATCCGATAACGTTGAATAGAAAAGCCGCAATCTTCGTAAAAACGAACGGCACCTTCATTAAAAGCCCATACATTCAAGTCAATATTGTAGGCTCCTATTTGTTGTGCATATTCCCGTACATGTGCGAAAATTTTTTTGCCAATACCTTGATTACGGCATTTTTCATCTACGCAAAAATCATCAATATATAGCGTAACATGTGGATAGAGTACGGGATGTTCTGCGGCGGCAATAATTTCACAGAAACAGTAACCTACCAAGCCTGCTGAATCTGCTACTTTAACCGAATCATCCAAGCCCTCAATCATTTTCGTTGCTTCTGCCACGAAAATAGGACGATTTTTATTTTGCAAAATATCAGACAATTCCTCATGGCTATATTTTTGGCCGCCCAACTTAAATAAGTCTGGGCGGCCATTATGATGCCAATCAGCAATTTGCCGTAGCAATCGTATCAGCTCATCAATATCTTGCAGGTTTGCTAGCCTAACCATTATTCCTTAGACCGATTGCCTGGACGCGCAGAAACATCAATATTCATGTTTCCGATATTCTCACGCATTAATGTATCGGCCTTTCTATTTTCCAAGTTGATATAGTCCATATAACCCATTTTTCCTCCGCGCAAAGCTTCAGATAATGCTTTTGGAACCTCAGCTTCCGATTCAATAACCTTAGCTTTCATTTCCTCGACTTTAGCACGCATTTCTTGTTCTAAAGCAACCGCTAAAGCACGGCGTTCTTCCGCTTTAGCTTGCGCAATTCTTAAATCAGCATCCGCTTGCTCAGTTAACAAATGCGCACCAATATTGCGCCCAACATCTACATCGGCAATATCAATAGAAAGTATTTCATATGCTGTGCCACGGTCAAGTCCTTTTGCAAGCACGGTTTTGGAAATTCTATCAGGGTTCTCAAGTACTTCGCTATGAGATTTGGCCGAACCTACTGTTGTAACAATACCTTCACCAACACGAGCGATAATTGTGGCTTCACCAGCACCACCAACCAACCGTTCAATATTAGTACGAACAGTAACACGCGCAACTGCTTTAATTTCAATACCATTGATAGCCATTGCAGAAATCATTGGTGTTTCAATAACTTTTGGAGTAACGCTCATGCGTACAGCCTCAAAAACATCACGACCCGCCAGGTCAATGGCCGCTGCACGCTCAAATGGCAAATCCAAGTTAGCACGATGTGCCGCAATCATAGCATCAACTACAGCATCTACACGACCACCAGCTAGCAAATGGGATTCCAATTGGCTGATTGACACAGGTATATTTGCCTTTGAAATCTTAATCAACGGACGCACAATATAGTAAGGATGCACTCGACGCAAACGCATACCTACTAGCGAGAAAATATTAACCCGCACCCCCGCAGATATTGCAGAAATCCACAGTCCCACCGGAATAAAGTAGAAAAAAAGCACCACTAACAGAATTACTGCTACTAGCAAGGCTACACTCGCGCTTGCAAAGAGGGCGGCTCCAACTATATTTACTGTTGCTAAACCAGTCATTCAATTACCCCTTTCTTTTGACATGCCGCGTCGGCACAAACAGTTTATGAAAAATTTCGCCACGAGCGCGAAGGCTGTCGGCTATTTCTCCCATTTTTATCTCGTAATTTCTCCTTAAATTACCTCTAGTTACTATCCAAAGCACGTACAATTACCTTATCAGACATGGCCTCTGTAACACGCACTTTTGTACCAAGCTCAATCATAGTGCCATTGGCAGTGGCCTGTACACGTACTCCATTAAAATCTACTTCACCATGTGGCCCTAATAATGTAACAGTACGACCTTCTTTGCCTACATAACCACGCAAATCTTCAAATACTGGGGCGGTTAGGTTTTCATTCAAAATGAACTTGCCTTCCAACTGCTTTTTCCGCGAAAGACGGAACAAATAGTAAATAAACCCCGCCAAAATCAAAGCCTGACCAATCACGATAAACCAACCGTAAGTCACAAACATAATGGCCAATACGGCTGAAGCTAATAGGGAAATCACACCTACAATTCCAAAAACCTCAGTGCCAGGAAGATACACTTCCACAAGTATAGCAATAACACCAAGCACCAATAAGAAAATGCACAATTGAACCATCATACTACTTTCCTCCCCTCAAATAATTACAATACAACGCAAAATACGAAAACAACTACAAAAAAGTCTGTAATATGTTTTTATATTTTCTCTTCTTGACTTTCTATCACAAGTATAAAAAGTCTGATACGGCTTTATTATAGCGGTTTTAGTGCAAAGGCGCAACCCATCAATCTATAACCCACAGCAAATGTTTTCGCTCGTGGATATATCAAAATCAAGTAGAAAATTGATGTGCTTAATCATGGCAAATTTGGCAAGGTCTCAATCGGAATAAACAACATTGTTGAAACATAAATCAAAATTATTACAATCGCGACTATGATAAAAGGAACTATACGTTGATATCGTTCATTTAGATGAGATTCTAGCTTATCCAACTCCTCATTTAACTCACTATGATAAATATATGAATGAGATGTCCTGTTTTTTATACCCAAATAGTTCCTAAGCAGGTTTATATGCTTGTTGCTTATATCATAATTGGGCAAAAGAGTGGTTAAACTTTTTATAAATAACGGATTAACTTTCACAATGCCGAAAATATCACTATTTACAAAGGTTCTTAATTTACTGATTTCCTTGCTTTCTAAAATGATTTTCATTTCCATTAATGCTTTAGCAGGCAAAAATTTATCCTCGCTATAGCCTTCTGCATAGTTTTCTGTTGTAGTTGTATTGAAAATAGTGTCGATTTTATCAATATTATTTGTTTTGTCATTTTTTGTATCGTTTTTTGCCTTTTGTTTTATGTCGCTTTCATCATTACCCATATTTGCTATGTCTGATTTGTCCTCATTATTGTCGACCACAGACCGTTCAGCAAATGTACTTGCATACTCAATCGCCCGTTTGTATGCTTGTTGTATCTCCAAGAATTTTTCCGGCTCGTCTTCGGGGTGATACATAGCCAGTTTTGTTGCATAGGCTCTTTTAATGGCCTTTTTATCCTTGGTGCGTCCAATACCTAGTATTTCCCAGCTATTCATCCAAGCCCCCTTTAATTAGTTTTAGAAAGGTTGGCATTTCGTTGAATAGGTCACTTTTTCCTGAACTTTTTTCCAACTCAGCAAGATGTGCTGTAATGGAATCAAGCTCCGCATTTGTTCTGCGAATGCTTCCGCCTTCTCCTGTTTTTTCTAAAATCAATATTATTTCTTGTATATGTTTTTTCATTTCATCTTGACTTTCGGTATATAAGCGTTTAGCTTGTTCAATCAAAAGCTCACGGCGTTCGTGATGCGCTAACTTGAGATTTTGTATTTGGCTTACATATTCTTCTACTTGGGTATCGGTGAGTGCAAGACCGCCCCCAGTTAGAACCAAACTATGCTCAACGCCCGTAGAAGCCACCTTAACTTTTACAGCCAAAATTGCGTTAATATCATACGTGAAGGTTAGGTCAATGCGTTCAGTGTCCTGCTGATTTAGTGGGACTTCGGCTTCTAGCCTACCCAAAAAAATATTATCATCTGCATACATTTCTTCGCCTTGGTTTATATTGATTCCAATTTTTGTTTGACCCGGTTTTATCGTCCAAAAAGATTCTGTTTTGTTAGTTGGCAATGTAGTGTTACGTGGAATCATAGTATGAACTAAAAGTTTGCTATGGTCACGTGCATTGTGTATGCTTGTATTCAGGGAAAATGGGCAAATATCTGTTAAAATCAAATCTTTTACAGCACTTGCTCTATCTTTAATGCCCACGTATATACCTAATCCTGTGGCCACGATTTTATCCACATCTTGACTGTCGGTTACAGGAATGCGCAATAAGCTTTCCAGAAAATTGCGTACAATTGGCATATGACACGAACCACCTACCAGTACACATTTGCTGATTTCAGAAACATGCAGTCCGCTATCCTTTACAGCGGATTGAATAGGCTTTTTTAAGCGTTCCAACACCCTTTGTGACAAGCGGAACATCAAATCGTTGGTAAGATGGAATTCTATGTTTTTGCGTTTGATATTTGCAGTTACAAGAGTTTCTTCCATATCACTTAATTCCATTTTGGCTTTTTCAGCGGCACGAAAAAGCATTTGATATTCTTGTGGCGAAATAGCAGAGATGTCAATTTTATTTTCTCGGCATATGGCTTCAACTATAACATTGTCAAAATCAATACCGCCCAACAGATTGTTGCCCGAAATGGCACATATGTTTACGACATTATCAAAAATCTCCACTATAGAAACATCAAGAGTACCACCGCCGAAATCAAAAATAATAAAAATTTCATCATCTTTTTGGCGGCAAGCTAGAGCCGCGGCCGAAGGTTCATTAACTAAGCGTTCTACTTTTATGCCTGATAAAGTACCTGCCATTTTTGTAGCGGCTCGCTGGTGGGCATTGAAATAAGCTGGCACGCTAATCACAGCCTCGGTTACGGGTTCACCCAGAAATTTTTCGGCATCTTCTAGCAGTTGACGTAAAATGAAAGAGGATAATTCTTCTGGAAGAAAACTACTTTGGTCTGTATTGCTCTTTATTCCTAGTTTGCCAGCCTTGCCAATTTTGCCAATATTAATTTTTGTATCAGAACCCATTTTCCTTTTGAATAGGGCAGTGCTTAAATCAGGGTTGTTTATTAGACGTTCTTTAGCAATTCTGCCCACCAAAATTTCCCCATCATCGTTTAAGCTTACCACGCTGGGGGTTAAAAATTCGTTGTGTGAATTTGGGATGAGTGTACTTTTTCCATCAACAAAAGCCGCTATCAAGCTATTTGTTGTACCTAAATCTATTCCTACGATTGCCATTTGTGTACCCCCTGTTTTCTAATTTAGGGCATTTTCTTTAAGTGGAAACACGCCCTAATTTCTGAATTATACGGCAGGCACGTGTCGAATGCAAATAGGGTGATATTCTTAATAATGAAAAAATCCCCCTCTATTTCATCAACATAGGGGGGGGCTTTATGGGGTGTTTTTTGCTTAACAAAGCACACTTTAATCATTCTTAACCAAATTCGGATATTTCTTTACGAGCTTGACGCAAAACTATAATGATTTGTTCCCGTACTAGAAAACTTTTTGTCCTGAGAATTTTCGGATTTATAAACCATTTTACAAGCTTTTGGTTGAATTATTTTGGTTAAAACGACGAATACTAAAATGCACACAAAGTCAATAAATACAGAATATGAGTCTATTGACAATTTTTTTACGTCAAATTATACTAAACATGCACATGAGTCGTGTGAGACACTCTATAATGTATGTGTCTAAATGAGAAAGGGGATTAGGAATATGAAAAGGAAGTTAGTAGTATCATTAGCGTTGTCCTTGCTTGTATCTTTGATATTTAGCTTTGGAGTGCTAGCTTATGATGAAGCAACAGATTCGTATGGGAGTGATGATGTTGCTGAAATTCTTAATTATCAAATCGTGGTAGAAGGTTTTGATTGGGGGCCAGGTGTCACCAAGCTAATTCTCGCACTAGATAGTTCAGTAGAGGCAGTTGATTACCAAGAGTTTGAGCTTATTTTCTTACGAGAACCTGGTTTTATTCCTGTAGGAGGAGTTCCTACTGACCCAGTAACACAGGAAGCAAATATTGTTGCCGCTTTTTTGTCAAATGCTCAAGGTGTTCCAGTGACAGGTGCCAGCACATATATCACATTGGAGCTGGAAGTTCACCCTAACCATGGAGTTAACCCCTTTACATTTACTCTTTCTCCAATGGGCAATGACTGGGCAAATCCATTTGACCCCGTAATATCTTGGCAGGGTGTAGAATTTACCCCCACAAGAACTGGTAAAATTATGCCTTTAACAGACCTTTTTGATTTAAGTGGAAGCTTCACTATGGGTGGAGTCACTTTACAATATGCCTCTTTTGTTCCACCTGAAGCCGCAACCAGCGCGCGTCCTCTTATTATTTGGTTACATGGAGGTGGCGAAGGTAGTCGCGGATTAACTGCAGGTACAGATGTTATTATATTAGGTAATCGCGTAACCCAACTAGTAGCACCAGAAATACAAGGGCTTATGGGAGGCGCGCATGTGTTTCTTCCGCAAAGTCCAACTATGTGGCTAATGGGTACCGATGGCAGAGGTGACCCGCCAGGCGTAGGATATGTTTCCAACTATGAAGTAGCATTATTGGCACTAATTGACGAATATATTGCTTCAACTCCAGGAATCGACCTCAGCAGAATATATATTGGAGGATGTTCAAACGGCGGATATATGGCAATGAGAATGTTGTTTGAGCGTCCAAATTTATATGCGGCGGCATGGCCTGTCTGTTTGTTGTACAGCGAAGATTGGATTACAGACGATAAAATCGAAAGCATAGTTCATGTCCCTATCTGGTTTATTCATGACATCAATGACCCAACTACACCTCACGAAGATTCTCTGAGATTGCTTAACCTACTAAGAGCCGCTGGTTCAGATAACGTGCATTTGACCACTACAGACGGTTTGTTTAGTGCTGAATTTTTTGATGAATACGGCGAACCGCATAGATTCAATGACCACTGGTCATGGATTCCTGCATTGAATAATGATGTTCATGAAGTGATAGATGGAAGTCAAGTATCACTTTTTGGATGGATGGCCGCACAGCAAATCAATGTGCAAGTGCAAGAAATTATGCCATTACCAATCCCAATAACTGAAACTGTTGAAGCAGTCGAAATGCCAGCTGTTGATACACTTCCAACACCTGTCACACCGCCAACAGCCGAAATCGGTATTGTACCAACCGCCGATGGTGGATATTTTTGTTACATTTCCGGCAATTGGTACCTTGGCATTGCTACACCATGGGCTTCGCCATAATTTTAAGCTAGGGCGTATTCCCACTAACTAAAATTTGGCAAAATATTTTATGGATTCTTAAAATAAAAAGAGCAGGGCTTTTTCAACTCCTGCTCTTTTTTGTTTTTGAAAACAAAAGATTCCTTCACAAGTTAAGGAAAAAATGATATCATGATTCCAATGCAGATTTAATCATGGTAGGAATACAGAACAAATCAGAACAAATATAACAAAAATGGCAGAACGAATATGGAACAAATATAGAATGGGGGCAGTATTATCAATGGAAGATATAAGTATTTTCAGCAGATTGGACGAACTTGAAACTGCTAGTTTTGTAGGAGACCTTACCATAGAGCTTAGTCCTCAAGGGTTAAATTCGCGAGATGCAGAAATCGCACGAAAATTAAATAAAATCCTAAAAAAATATCTTATGTCACAAAGAACTGGTAGAGGTCAATCAAGCGACGCGTTAAGTCAATGTGCATTAATGGAAGTGCGCATAAGCCAATTTGAAGCTCTTGGTGGTGGTGCCCAATGGGATATGGAAATTACAGCGCAACATATGACGGCCAGAAAAGCTTGGTTTTCTGACAGATACAGGGAAATGCTTGGGTATGTCTATGACAGCGATTTTCCAAGTCTATTCTCTGCTTTGATAGAAAGAGTACATCCAGAAGATAAAGATAGGGTACTTCATGCGTTCAATTTGTTTTTTGGCGATGATTCTGGTAGAACGGACTATGAAATGGAATATCGCATGAAAAATAAAGCTAATGAATACATATGGGTACGAGAGATTTGTAACTGGTACAGCAATGATAACGCCAAGTATGTGTTAGGTATGACAAAGAATATGTCTAATAAAGTGAGAATTGACGAATTGTCAAAATTTATTAGCGAGTTTCATATTGAAATCAATACACTAATCGAAAATGTAACGAAAATTTTTGATAGCTCTGTTATGCTAAAAAAGAGTTCGACGCGTAACATGGAAACATCCACCAAAGCAATGGGCAATGTGAAAGCTATAAAATCTACATTAACCAAGATTAGAAGCGTTGCACGGCAGACCAATTTATTGGCAATTAATGCAACTATTGAAGCCGCTCACGCTGGCGAATATGGCAAAGGATTTATTATCATTGCAGAAGAGGTTCGCAACTTAGCAGAAAAAAGTGCGAATTCTGTTAGGGAAATGGAGGCTGCATTAGATAATATCCAATACTCTACAAAAACCATTGAAGCTGACATTAGTAAAACAGTTCAATTGGTTGATGAAAAGGAACAGCTCGCTATAGAAATGAAAGAAGTATTAGAAAAAATGATTAAAACATATGAGGAATTTGCGGAGGTTATGAAAAAGTCTATCCAAGGTAGTACACAAAGGGACAAGTTATCGCTTAAATAAAGTCTTGTATTTGCATAAAGATGCTTTTACAACTTTTCAAAAAGCCCGCCAAAACACAAATGGTGGGCTTTTTTTGCGTCTTAATATTTTCATAAAAAGCTGACAAAATTCGGCTTATTTTAGTAATGTCTAAAAAATAACTTAATATGCTTTTTGCTAAGGAATGGGCAAAAAATTTGGGAAATTATTTTTCAGACATTCCTTAGCAAAAAGAGAACTCTTTTGCAAATCTTTTTTGCGAACAAGGAAAATCCCTTGGAAATTTTCCCTAGTTTATCATATAAAAACGCATAGCACATATCTATCATATATGAAGAAAGCCCGCTTTTTGCAGAATTATGGACATATTTTTCGGATTATCGGAAGGCGAGAGCATCGGACGATGAAAATAGTTATGCAATTTTAACGCGTCAAGAATGAAAAAGCGGGTTGTCATTGTGAAAGTTTCACATTATAATTAACAAAGGCAAGTTGAACGATTCACCAAAGTAAAAGATTCATCAAATTGAATGGCTGGAACTTTTTTGATACTAATGCCATTCGTTGTAAAAATACCGGGGAGGTAGATAGGACTATGAAAGTCTATTCGGCAAATGAGATTCGCAACGTGGCTGTGCTAGGGCATAGCGGAAGTGGCAAGACAACGCTTACAGAAGCCGTGCTTAATGTGGCGGGCGCAACAAGCCGTCAAGGGCGCGTGGAAGACGGTAACACAGTATCGGACTACGACCCGGAAGAAACTAGGAGGGGCGTTTCCATCAGCACATCAGTTATCCCCGTGGAGTGGAAAGGGACAAAAATTAATTTTCTGGACTCTCCGGGTTATTTTGACTTTGCTGGGGAAGTAAAACAAGCACTCGCTGCGGCAGATGCGGCTCTTATAATGGTTTCGGCCAAGTCAGGCGTAGAAGTAGGTACAGAAATCGCTTGGGAGTACGCTCAAGAACTAGGTCTGCCACGAATCATTTTTGTTAATGGCATGGATGATGAAAACGCAGATTTTAATAAAGTTTTGGATCAATTACAAAGTATGTTCGGAAGTGGCATAGCACCATTAATGGTTCCATTCACAGAAGGCGGAAAATGTGTAGGTTATGTGGAAACTGTGGGGGATAGCGCGTTTAAGTTTTCAGGGGGTATATCTACTCCTTGCGATTTCCCAGCGGCTATAAAGGATTCTGTTCAACAAGCGCATGATACTTTAATGGAAGCAGTTGCTGAAACCGACGAAGAGTTAATGGAAAAATTTCTTGAAAGCCATGACCTTACTCAGGCCGAAGTTCAAGCAGGAGCTAAAAATGGCATACGTGATGGGTTACTAACCCCAGTTTTATGCGGTACTGCCGGAACCCAGGCAGGTATTGGCAAATTATTGGATATGTTGGTGACATTTATGCCTCCTGCCTCTGAAATTCGCCCTACCATTGAAGTAGAAGGTAACGATGGGCTTATCACCCTTAACTGTACTGCGGACGAAACCTTGGCGGCTTTTGTGTTTAAGACCATTGCCGACCCGTATGTAGGACGATTAAGCCTTTTCCGCGTATTTTCAGGAACAGTAAAACGCGATACACCACTATACAACCCAAAACAGGAAATCACTGAAAAAGCTGGACATATCTACATTATGCGTGGCAAAGACCAAATTGACATAAGCGAAGTACGTGCCGGCGATATAGGCGCGATTGCCAAGCTTACGGGCACTGCCACTCAAGACACTTTGTGCCTAAAGGCCAAGCCCGTAAAGGTAAAAGATATAGTTTTCCCTGCATCCCTGCTTTCATTGGCGGTTGTACCCAAGGGCAAGGGAGATGAGGACAAAATTTCTGGTGCGTTTTCGAAATTGCTGGAAGAAGACAAAACCATCAAATTTGAAATTAACAAGGAAACCAAACAAGCAGTGGTATCCGGCGTCGGCGATAACCAACTAGATGTACTTGTTAATCGCTTGAAATCCCGTTATAAGATTGATGTAGACCTAGTAGAACCGATTATCCCATATCGGGAAATGATTAAATCTAAGGTTCGTGTGCAAGGTAAACATAAGAAACAGTCTGGTGGACGCGGCCAGTTTGGTGATGTCCATATGGAATTTGAGCCTTCTGGCGATTCTAGCAAGGCTTATATATTTGAATCGAAAATTGTAGGTGGTGCAGTACCTAAATCTTACTTCCCGGCGGTTGAAAAAGGCTTACAGGAATGCGTTAAAGCAGGGCCTTTGGCAGCTTATCCGGTAGTGGGAATCAAATGCACATTGGTAGACGGTTCGTATCATGATGTGGATTCTTCCGAGCTTGCTTTCAAACTGGCAACCAGTATTGCCTTCAAGGACGGTTTTATGAAAGCGAAGCCTACTATATTAGAACCCGTTGTAAAACTGGAAATTACCGTACCAGACGAATATACCGGGGATGTTATGGGCGATATGAATAAGCGGCGTGGGCGCATCAACGGCATGGAAAAGATAGGCAAAAAGCAAGTTATTGCCGCCGAAGCCCCTATGGCAGAAGTCCTACGTTATTCCACAGATTTGCGTTCTATGACCCAAGGACGCGGGCGTTATACCATGGTATTTGACCGTTACGAAGAAACACCACATGAGATACAGTTGAAAGTCATTGAGGCGCGTAAGAAAGAACTAGAGGCTCTCAAGGATAAGGAATAAAGACGTAATAACAGTAAAAAAGTAATGAAATAAAGCATAGTAGGGAGACTGACTTATCATGGAAAAGCGGTACATTCAGCTTTATTCGCTTAAAGATGAGGCGGCAAAGGATTTTACAGGCACGCTTAAACGTGTGGCTGAAATCGGTTTTACAGGGGTGGAATTTGCTTCTGGGTTTTATGGAGGAAACAGTGCGGCTGATTTGAAAAAAATCCTTGCTGATTTGAAATTGGAAGCCCTAGGCACTCATATTATGACCGAAAATGTGGCCGGGCATTTGGACTTCGCCGCAGAATTGGGACTAAAGTATATTATCGACCCAATTGCATTTTTTTCCACCGACGAAGAGGCTCTGGCCTTTTCGGAAAAACTCAATGAGGCTGGAAAACTCTGCAAAGAGCGCGGGATTATTTTCGGCTATCACAATCACCGTCATGAGTTCTTAGAAGGCAAAGATGGATATTTGCTTGAAACAATGTTGCTTAATACCGATCCAGATTTGGTATGCTTCCAGTTGGATGTGGGATGGGCAACTTGCGCTGGTGTGGATGTCCCTGCTTTCTTAAAGAAATATGCCGGGCGTTTCAAATTGATTCATGTAAAAGAATGCTCCACAGTAGCAGGTGCGGAGAAATTCCCAGATTTCAGCGTATATCCCAAGGATGAAAATGGTGTACCTCAAATTCCGCCAGAAGTAAGAAAAAAATTCGACGAACAAAATACTTGGAATGTAGCAACCGGAAAAGGTGTTATTGATTGGCCAGTAGTAAAAGAAGCCGCCCTTGCTCAAGGTGCCGAAGCATTTATCGTCGAAAGAGAATATGATTACGCTGGAGATATTTTCAAATGTGTGAAAGAAGATTGCGAATATGTAAAAGCACTGTAATACTGTGCATGTCATAATTAATTAGGAAAAATCCCACAGTCTAATTTTTGGCTGTGGGATTTTTTTGACATTCTTTAAGAGTACATCTATTTTTTGCAACAATTAGGGTTTGTAACATCATGCACTGGAAAAAACTTGTGTTGAGGGTGGGACTATGGTATTATCAAACTCCATAATCGGTTGAGGTTTTAGGGTCATACTCGTGAACCAAAACATTTTCCGTCCATGTGCAGAAAATGTTTCGGTTCACGAGTATAACGTATAGTACCAAACTACAGATATATATATTTTGATATTAGGAAGGAACCTATTAATTATGTCGAGAAAACCACTATTACTAGAAAAATGGGATTTTATTTTGCTATTGGGAGAATCTGGTGGCGGCAAGGGGACTTTGGTTAGGAATATCAAGCACTATTGGCTTCCTGAGCTACATTCGGCCAGTATGGGCGATATTTTCCGCAAAAAGGCGTCTGAAGACGCAGCTATTAAAGAACTGACTGAGAAGGGGATATTGGTTGATGACCATGTTACCTTCAAAATTTTCCGGGAGTTTGCCGAAAGTCATACTCCAGGGTTGATTGATGGGTTCCCGCGTAACCGCCAACAAGCCATTGAGTTAATCCGTTTTATCAAGGAAAAGAACTGGCGAGTATTGGTAGTAGATATTCATTGTTCTGTAGAAAAGATTATTGAACGATTACTTGCACGTAACCGCGCCGACGATAAATTAAATATTGTTTATAAACGGCACACCGACCATATGTATTTGCATCCATTGGTTATGGATGAAATCAAAAGCCGCCCAGATTTATTTGACGTTATTCGATTAGACGGCAATAATATTTCCGAAATTACATTTAGCAATTTCTTGCTTGGAGTTTTGCGCTTAGTAGATATGCTTTATTTCTACGATATGAGTGATGTAGAAACCGTATTTGGAGTGCAAAGCAATGAGTCAACTGTTAACCCTGCAATCAACCGCTGGATTTGCGGCTTTTTGACCAGCATCCAAGAGAAAATCGTCAAAGGGGAATAACACTATAACATAGTAACAAAAACGGCTGACGAATTTCAAATTGTCAGTCGTTCTTTTTTATATTTTTATTGTTTTGCAGTTTTTATACTCGTGAACAGAAACATTTAGGGTATGTTTCCACTGAAAAATACAGAAACAGGAGGGATTCAGGTTATGGCAACACGCGAACGATTTGAAAAAACGTTTAACACATCAAGGCTAAATTTACTTTTTGTAGTGATTTTTACTAGTGTTAATGTTTTACTTACAATCACCAATTCAGATTTTCATTTGCTTTTTTCTGCAAGTATACCAATTCTTTTATTTTATACTGGCTTAGAATTTTATGAGTTATATGGTAATCCTTCGTTTTATACTATAGGAATAATCGCCGCATTTGTAGCAATATTTTTTTATGCACTATGTTGGTTATTATCCAAAAACCGCGGAGGATGGATAGTAGTTGCCCTTGTTTACTTTTCAATAGATGTTCTGATTTTGGTAGGGCTCGCCTTTTCTGTAGCGGGTGGAATCAGTTTTAATATGATAGTTGAAATGGCATTTTTTGCTTGGATTTTTTACTACCTTATAAGTGGAACAAGGGCATGGTATAACTTGAAAAACATGCCTCCCCATGACGATTCAGAGCAAGGTCAAGTTTTGCAAGGTCAATTTTTTGATGAAACTGTCAGTGAAGCAAATTTAGGTCAAATGGTCAGTGAAAATACTGTCAAACTTAGTAAAACAATACCAATAGCACAAATACCATCAACTATAGCAATTAGAATTCAAAATGAAAAAAAAGGTAGAATTTTGATTTCTCAAAACTACAATAATATGGAGATTCTTGTTAAAAGAGCCTTTGGAGTAACAGAACTTATCGTTAATGGTAGAGTTTATGCAGAAAAAACTGGCATAATTGAACATTCTTATGTATTAGAAGTCAACGTAAACAACACTATTATCAACCTTACTATGGAATCTCCCCCATGGAAAGTTGCAATTGAAAAAGAAGCACTTCCAACCATGTACCTTTATGTCAATGGAAATCTACTGGCTGAAAAGGTACGATATTATTAATCATTCAAGTTAGATATAATCAAATTTCCAAAACCTACAAATTATACAATGAAATATTTGGAAAATGATATAGGTATTGACCGTTTAGTATGTTTTAGTATATTATGTCTCTAGTGCGAGCCGATTATTCAACATTACAACTGAATCGGTTCGCAACTTTTTTTGTATAGGAGGAAATAATGAGAAGCATCACAAAGAAATTAGCCCTGATGCTGGCGGTTGTCATGACCTTGGGGTTAGTTGGTTTGCCGCATGAAACAGTATGGGCGGCCGAAAGCAACCTTGTTGTGGGTGATGGTTTCACAGTCGATTTCAAGCTACATAGCAATTGGTCAACAGGATACAACGCAGAGATTGTGATAACAAACACTGGCAGTGAGGACATAACAGATTGGGTTTTGAGTGCCAATAGGTACTTAGGACTAGGAGCCACCGGAATCGGAAGCGGCGGAAGGCTTGCTTTCCAAAATACTTATGAGACTGTAATTTCATATTTAGATTGGAACTATCGCATTCCGGCCGGTGGATCGATTTCCATCTGGCTCAATGGAAGCCACACAGGAGAAGCCCCAGTGCCAACAGATTATCGTTTGACCAGTGCTGTATTGCAACCTGTACCCACTTCAGATTATTCCATAGAAATAAGGGTTCATTCCGAATGGGACGACCGCTTTGACCATGCGATATCTTTAGTGAACACAACCGATAGAGTTATTCAAGGATGGCAAGTTGCGTTTGATATTTCAGGCGGAGCATGGGTGGAAGATTGCCCAATAGCTGATGTTATCCAAACTACTTCGGGTTCGGCAATACTTGTTTACAAACAAGGAAGCGGCCAGTCATGGCATCCCGGCATGAACCTGTACTTACAGGTTATGGGTACCAGAAATATAGGAGAAGTAGTTGCAATCAGCAACGTAAGAGTATATGAGTTGGTTGCTACATTGTATGGAGGTTGGGGAACTGGGCAGGATTTAATGCCACGTCCACCAACGGGTACACCACCAACGACACCTCCAACAACAACTCCACCAGCGGTTACAACACCTCCTTCTATATGGGTTCCTGTGCCGCCAAGTCAGCCTAGTGGTGGTGGCGGTCAAACTACAAGAAGAACCCGTAGACACAATGCGCGTTCTCGTTTGCGCGTACCTGTCAACGAAGGCGCAAGAATAATCAATATTTGGGTATCTGGTAGTCGCGTAAATCTTAATTTAACAGGTATCGCATTAACTCGTATTATCGAACAGGCTGAAAATGGCGTAGTGGTCTTTGACTTTAGCCAAACAACAGCGATTACAGTAGTATATCTTCCACGGGTAGGTTTAAGACACATAGCAGATGCCGAGCTTGACATAGAAATGCGTTTTGCTCAGACCACTGTTATAATGGATACAGAACTTATTAACGCTCTTGTTGCTGGAAATGAGTCTTGGATACGCGTCACCGCAGATTCAGGGGTTGTCACTCCAGATGCAGATGACAGCGAAAACTGATATATCCTAAAACTGTGCCAATGACAAATAAATAAAGTAACATGTAAGTACAAACGACAAAATAAAACGGTGAAACAAAGCTTGATAGATTTGGTTGATATGTTTATACCTCCAAATTATCGCTTTTTTCGCCGTTTTTTATTTTCTTGTTATTGAACTCAAATTTAATCATTGATTTCTTTTTTGCTTCCATTGCTTCAGCATTTAGTATATCATAGGAACGCATGAAAGGAGTCAATCATGAGTAAAGAATATACAAAAATCCCAAAAATTCTATTAATTGACGGTCATAGTGTTCTATACCGTGCTTTTTATGCGTTGCCACAACTAACCAACTCAGCCGGTGAATATACAAACGCAGTTTATGGTTTCATGAATATTTTCCTTAAAATTCTTGATGAGGAAGTCCCAGACTATATTGCAGTGGCTTTTGACCTTCCAGAGCCGACATTTCGTCATGAAATTTTTAGCGATTACAAAGGTACTCGCAAACCAACTCCAGTGGAGTTTATTCCTCAAGTCCCAATTTTGCAAAGATTATTACAGGCCATGGAAATCCCTATATTGACCTGCCCCGGATTTGAAGCAGATGATGTTTTAGGCACTATTGCAGTTAAAGCGGCAACAGCAGGCTGGCATCCAGTAATCATTTCTGGTGACCGTGATTTGCTACAAGTAGCCACGGATAAAATCAAAATACGTATTCCCAAATCAAAAAAGGGCGGCAAAACAGAAATGGAAGATTATTTTGCCCAACAGGTCATAGAGAAGTATGGTGTCACCCCTAAAGCATATATTGATGTAAAGGCTTTAATGGGAGATGCTTCTGACAATATTCCTGGCGTGCCAAGTATTGGGGAAGTAACAGCCACCAAGATAATAGCTGCCCATGGTTCTGTTGAAAATGCTATTGCCAATGCCGCTGAAATCAAGCCAAAAAAAGCTTCCGAAAACTTGATACAGTATCAAGCTCAAGCTTTGCTAAGCAAAGAACTAGCCACAATTGCATTGGATGCTCCAGTATCTTTTGAACTAGAAAATTTTGATAATTTGGAAAATCAGGGTGACAATTCGGTAAATTTGGATAGACTGCCTCATAATATATGGAATGCCAACGCATTGGAAGAAGTTAAGAAACTAGGGTTTAAGACTTTGATTACACGTTTTGTTAAACATAGCAAAAACACAACAAATACAGACCCAGAACAGTTGACCTTAACTTCACCTGTTTCTTCTAAACATTCTTCTTCGTCCATTACAACTGCTACTACAACCGACACAATCATAAAGGTTGAAAACGCAGTTAAAATTAGTGCAGTTGAAGCCACAATCGAATTATTAGAACAGCTTCTATTTGAACGAATTGAGCGGATTGAGCAAGTTGAACAAAAAGCCCCTGTCGCATTTTTTATAGCAGAATCATCTATCGCAATTTATTGTGAAAAATGCGAAAAGATTTATAGCGAAAAATTTGCAAGAAATAATAAAAGTGATAAAAGCGGTAAAAGTGATGAAGGTGATAAAAACGCCGAACCTAGCAATACGGTGTTTTGGCTAAATTGGCCAAACTCATCAGATTCTGCATTTTTGCCTTTCTTTTCTACCTTTTTCTCAAAAAGTTTACCTAAACTTGTTTGGGATGCTAAAAAAGAAGCATTAAATTTAAGTGTTTTGGGGATTGAATTGCAGGGTGTGATTTTTGATGGTCTTTTAGCTGGATATGTATTAAATGACCCCTTTGAAATAATAAAACATCCTGATGAAAATGAAAAAGATTATGTTTGCCGTGCCGCATTGGAAATTGCCCGTGCATATCCTGATATGAGAAGCAGACTAGAAAAAAACTGTCAAGTCCCCTTATATGGCGATATCGAACTGCCATTGGCTTTTGTATTAAAAGATATGCAAACCTATGGAATCAAAGTTGACCGGGATACCCTTGTCAATTATGGGCAAGAATTGGATAAACATATTACTGCATTAACTGAAGAAATTCATTCTTTGGCTGGGGAAGAATTTAATATCCAGTCTCCAGCACAACTTAGCGTAATTCTTTTTGAAAAGCTAGGTTTGCAAGGCGGCAAAAAAACTAAACAGGGATATTCAACTGCCGCTGATGTTCTGGAAAAACTCAAGGATGAGCATCCAATCATTCACAATGTGCTAGCATACCGCACATATGCAAAACTTAAATCAACCTATGTTGATGGTCTTTTACCATTGATTAAACCAGAGAATTCCCGGATACACTCTACTTTCAACCAGGCATTGACCGCAACTGGACGCATTAGCAGTACAGAGCCTAATTTGCAAAATATTCCTGTTCGTATGCCATTGGGGAGACTGTTGCGCAAAGCGTTTATTCCTCAGGATGAGGACTTTATATTTATTGGTGCGGACTATAGCCAAATAGAATTGCGTGTATTGGCACATATGGCAGGGGATAGTTCGCTAATACAAGCTTTCCACAAAGGTGATGATATTCATATCCTCACCGCCGCACAAGTTTTTCACACACAACCTGATAATGTTACCCCCGAACAACGTCATGCGGCCAAAGCAGTTAATTTTGGAATAGTATATGGAATCAGCGCATTTGGGCTAAGTGAAGACTTAGGTGTAAGCCGCACAGAGGCACAGAATTATATTGAGGGTTATTTCCGCCAATATCCCCGCGTTAAGGAATATATGGAGAGTACTATTTCGCAAGCAAAGAAAGATGGTTATGTTTCCACTATTTTTAATCGCCGTCGTGTTATTCCAGAACTAAACGCTTCCAACCATGCTACTCGCGCTTTTGGAGAGCGTGTTGCAATGAATATGCCAATTCAGGGTACTGCCGCCGATATAATAAAAATTGCTATGATTCGTGTTGCTGCCCGCCTAAAGAAAGATAGTTTATATTCTCGGCTAATTTTGCAGGTGCATGACGAATTGCTATTGGAGGTAAAGAAAAGTGAGCGAGATATTGTTCGTCAATTACTAAAAGAAGAAATGGAAGGAGCCGTAGTGCTGTCTGTTCCGCTGGAAGTCGCACTACATGAGGGGGAATCCTGGTATGACGCAAAATAAAATAATCATAGGCATAACTGGAAATAGTGGGAGCGGGAAAAGCACCGTATCACGTATTTTGGAAGAAAGCGGCGTTTATGTACTAGATGCAGACAAATTAGCGCATAAAGCCATGGAGCCCGGTAATAAAGCCTATGATGAAATTGTAGAAGAATTTGGCACGGGGATTTTAGATGATAGCGAAAATATCAAAAGTAGCAAAAACAGCAAAAAAATCGACCGCAAAAAGTTAGGCCGTCTTGTTTTCAGCGATAAGTCAAAAAGAACTCGCTTGGAAGAAATTCTTCATCCGCGGGTAATAGAAACAATTAAATTCAAAATTGCAGAAGCGGAGCATCCTACAATAGCAATTGATGCGGTATTGCTAATAGAATCTGGGCTTAATCATTGTTGTAACACTGTTTGGTTAATATCCGCTTCCGAAGAAACCCGACTTTTACGTATAATTGCCCGTGACAGCCTATCATCGGAAGCGGCAACAGCGCGTATGCGCAATCAACGCGACCCACAAACATTAGCCAAATTTGCCCATATAATTATCAATAATGATGGTGACATAAATGATTTACAAAAACAAGTAGAGCAAGCACTAGAACGGAGCATACATTGATAAATTCATCAAATTCACTAAAATCAGTAAAATCATATGAATTGCAAAGTAATATAACTGAAAATGCACTGGAAACCTCAAAAACGCCCAAAATATTTGATGTTGCGTTAGATAACTTATTGGATTGGGGAAAAGCGACCCTCATATTTTTTGCCATACTAACAGGAATAACAGGAATAACACTTGTGCATGTTCGTTTTCCAGTGAGGCACCTTGATGTAATTAGCGAACATAAAGGGAATTTTGACGAAGCTTTTATACTTGCTGTAATCCACGCAGAAAGCACCTTTCGTCCGAATGCAATGTCTCACCGTTATGCAATGGGACTTATGCAGGTAACAGAGCCTACTGGCGAATGGCTAGCTGAACTTATGGGCATATCTGATTATGATGTCAGCCGCTTATTTGAACCAGAGCTAAATATCGCTTTAGGGAGCTATTTCTTAAATTGGTTGTGGAGTCGTTATGATGGTGATATTACCTTGATTTTAAGTGCTTACAATGCTGGGCCAACTAGGGTAAACAATTGGTTGCAAGATGAGCGATTTTCTAAAGATGGGCAAACGCTATACTATATTCCTTTCCCTGAAACGCGGGAATATGTGCGGCGTGTAAATCGTAATTGGCAAATTTACACATGGCTCCTTCGTCTACCCTGGATAAATTTAGTATAGAACATAAGGGGAGGATGCTAATAAAATGAAAAGAATATGGATTATGAAAAAACAAAAAAATTCAATAAAATTTATGAATCACATTATGGCCTTAATAGCCATAATATTCGTGTTAACTGGATGTTTGGGCGAAATGCCGATAGAGGATACAATCCCTCACCAACGTGAAGAAACTGCCACACCCCTATATATGCCCGAGTTATTGCCCCCACCTGAACCTCAGTATGGGGGTACTTTACGGCTTTCCATGCGTACACCTCAAACATTAAACCCATTGCTTAATCAAGATGCCACTGTGGCACGAGTTTTGCAGTTGCTTTTTGAGCCTTTGGTAATGCTGGATGACGAATTGCGTCCTGTTCCACATTTGGCCTCACTTGATTTTGCATTAGATGGAAGTAGCGTAATAGTAACCATACGCGGTGATGCTTTCTGGAATGATGGTAGTCCTGTTATCGCTAGAGATTTGGTGCATAGCCTAAATATCTTGCGTGGTGCGCCAGCAGGTGCTATTTATAGAAATCGAATAGAAAATATTTTTTACTATGAAGCAATTGATGAGCGTTCGGTTAGGGTATATTTTACATCGCCACAAGGTGGAGCGGCCTATATGTTTAATTTCCCTATTATTCCAAGTAGCTATTTTGACCCTATGGCACCTATGGGCAATGGTCCATATATGTTTTCAAATTACACGCCTGGCGAATCCGTGCAGTTGATACGCAACCCTTTTACATTCCGCTCCCCATTTATTGGGCAAGTGGATGTAATGATTACCAGGGATGCATTAACAGATTTATATGCTTTTGACAGAGGGCTTGTGGATGTATATCAGGCCGAAATGATGGAATGGTCACGTCATCGCAGTATAAAGCCCGTGGAGTTTTCCATTTATGCCGCAATGAGCTATGAATTTATTGGATTTAACTTTGCGCGAGCATTGCCGCGTCAACCTGAATTTAGGCAAGCTATTGCGCATTCTCTTGATATAGACCGAATACTTGGAGATGCCTTTCTTACCCATGCAGTGCGTACCACAACGCCAATTCATCCACATTCTTGGCTACACGAACCAAATACTCATGTATTTGAATTTGATATGGAACGCGCAGAAAGATTAGCAATGCAAGTACATCCTTTATGGCCACGAGACGAACAAGGTGAAATGCGCCCCCTTGAGGTTCTGGTAAACTGGAACAATAGGGAAGGGCTAGTAGTTGCGCAGGCAGTCGTAGACCAAATGAATGCTATAGGTATGCCCGCCGAATGGGTTCCTATACCATTTGATGTTCTTCAAGCGCGTTTGAGAGAAGGGGAGTTTGATTTATTTGTAGGTGGGTATTATTTTTCGTTTAGACCTGATATTCGATTTGCTTTTCATTCTGAAAGCCCAGATAATCTGCTATCCTATTATGACCCCGTTTTAGACCGTTTGCTGGAGGCTGTGGTTATTGGTGTTACAGATAGTCAATATCAGCGCGCGCTAGCCGATATGCAGAAGCATTTTGCCGAACAGCTTCCGGTCATTAGTTTGGCTTTCCGGCATTCAGCCTTGATAACTGATAGGAGGATTCATGGGCAGTTTGGAGGCTTAAACCCATCCCCTGATAATATTTTTGCTAATGTGCATGAATGGTTTGTGGCAGATTGGCGTTGATACCCATTAACGCCCAAAAATCAAGCCTGCGGTTCGGTTCATCAACCAGCCGCAGGCTTCGTTTTTGGTTTATGCTTTTTCTACTTCGGCGGCAGTAAGTCCTGTCACCGTCATTATTTTCTCGACAGGGTCTCCAAGTGCCTTTAGGTTACGGGCAACTTTTAACATCGCCCGCTCTTCGATTGTAGCTTCATTATGAAATTTATCAGTCTCAAACATCCGCCTACTTCTATATTTGGCGCGTTGGTGTTCATCTTGGCTTATTTCCATTAACAATTCCCCAGCCATAGCAATTTCTCCTTTCTCGGCTATTACCTTGTTTACAACATCTCTGCGCTTTACATCGGGCGCAAATTTGAAAAATATTGACCACATTTCCAGCGGGGTAAGTTTATCCACTGGCTTTTTTAATATTTCGTCCAGTTTGCTCAATTCGACAAGGATAAAATTTATCTGGTCGGTGATTAGTTCCCCGTCCTCAGTGCGCATTGCACTTCTGGTTATATAGTCTTTCCGATTGGGGTAAATCGTATAATTGCAAAATGTAATCTGGTAGGTACGCGCCAGTTCGCGATATTTCTTGCCCTTCGACGGTTGCGATGAGTGAAGGTCGGTCAAGTAGTAGATGTATTTATTGATAAAACTGGTATGCGAGTCATCCACTTCTTGGATATGCGAACCGTGCATTTCTACATCCGCCTGGTCTTTATGGTCAATAATACAGTTCACATCAAACCGCTCACCTTTTTCATTGTCATCCGAAATAGGCAATTCATTATTTCGCACTGTGGCATCCGTTACATTTCTGTTCATGCTTGAAGATAAAACATCAATCAACACAGGCTTTGCTTCCGGGTGTGTCATTAAGGTTTTGAAAATGTGGTCATCGACAGGCGAAAGAATATCTGCATCAGGCGGCAAAACTAACATATTTGAATCCACTCCCTCTACCTCATTATGAATAAACACGCACAAAAAATGCTTAAAGAGACAACGTTTTTTTATAGAAACATCCTATTTATCGTCATAATGACCTTTGCACGAGATGATAAGCAAATCATCTTCGCCATAGGGTCTATATACGAGCCTGTCACCTTTTGTTATTGTCCTTGAAAAAGTTGGCGTGTCGTAGTGCCGCAACTGTTCTGGCTTGCCGATTCCTATAAGCATTCCATGTTCTTCAATGCTGTCCGTTAAGTCGTTAATTTTAATGAATACTTTGATATTATTTTTCTGCCAATCTTTATACTCCTTATCGGCACGAGCTGTAAAATAGCGTTTCATTGTGAATTTTCCATCGCCCGCATTTGCGATTTAGTGTACATTACGACTTCTCCTCGTTCCGCTTGTGCAATGGAATCATCAAGCTTGGCAATATAATCCTCATTGGCCTGTTGCTTTGTAGTCAATTCAAAAGGGATTTTTTGCTCCCTTACCAATGCCTTTAGGCTGGAGATAATGTAGGTAGACATGTTCAAGCCTATTTCATCCAAGGTTTCCTCTGCGCGTTTTTTTATGGTTTCATCCACCCTTACAGTTATTGATTTAGACATGTACACACCCTTTTCATCATTTGCAATTATTGTACTGCATATATCTCAAGATAGCAATACGTTTCAAACAGCATTAAAACCATGAAAAACAACCCCATAAATTCACTGATATGGGGTGATGACCACACAGTGACAAAAAGGGGCTGTTTTCATAAGAAAAGGTCAACTGAAAATCAGGGTGTTATGACTCTAACTCATAACAAAACCCTAACAAATTGGTGTTCTAATTTTCATAGCATTCCCCCTGTCAATTTATTATTTGGAACAAAATGAGAAATACAGAAAAACTGCAAAAAAGGACAACAGAAAAGCGCGCCGGGAGACAGTTATAAAAACAAAACCGTCATCACCTAGCGCGCTTCAAATTTCACAAACGCTACACGAGCAAAAACAACACCATAGACATTACAACTGTCTAGCATAAACGTGACAAAACAAGCACAACAACATTACACAAAACCTCAACAAAGTGCGGTCACGAACAAGGGAGTAGCTGAATATCATTGTCCCACTAAAAATATCAGGGAGCAACAAAACAGTAGTCCACTTGAACAAAACTTGCCTTGAAAGGAACGCATAAATATTGTATACTCAATCTTGCTACGGTCAGCAGGTGAGTTTAAGCCTGTGCTCTGAGGTGATGTGTCACCATCCCTTTGAGCCCATGTGAGTGATTTCGCACTTCACACTTCACATGGTTCCGTGGCTATATTAATTTTTATTCAATTTTCAAGCACTTCCGCGCCACAAGAACTTTCTGTTGGCCTCTGTGCAAAAGACAATAACATATCAGGGAAGATTTTTCAAGCCGTTTCTGCAAAAAATTTCTTTTTTCTAAAAAAATTATAAAAATTTATGTTAGAATAAGTCCATGGAGGATTTCATCATGACAAAACTAAAGTACAAGTTGACTAATGATATTTTATTCAAAATGTTTATTCCGATATCGGAATAAACATTTTGAATAAAATATCGCTTTTCGCCGACATGAATACTTTGGTTTTATCAATTGCCTTTTTTGTAGTCTGTTTAGTTGACACAACATCCACCATCCCTCTTATCCACAAGTATATCAAAAACGTAAAATGGAAACAAGAATATCTTCCGTTTTCTTTTTCTGCAAAAAAGCGAGAATGACAGTAAAATGTCGGTTCTCGCTTTTTTATGAAAAAAGGCAACTGGTATTCCACACTCTTATAGTCCTTCAATCTCCTTGAGAGTTAGCCCCGTAATATTGGATATATTTTCTGCATTCATGTTTGTTTCCAATAATTTTTTGGCAACTTCAAACATGCCTTC
>Ga0123355_10001932_pt1 | contig 29175 bp, 26 predicted proteins | sample TergutEmb28metaG_3_FD_89872 | JGI IMG/M metagenome (GOLD analysis project Ga0123355, IMG submission 89872) | Embiratermes neotenicus P1 segment gut microbial communities from Petit-Saut dam, French Guiana - Emb289 P1 | ecosystem: Host-associated > Arthropoda: Insects > Digestive system > Gut ... | reverse complement strand
GGCGTTTTTGTAGCTAGCTCCCTACTATTTCTGGTAGCAGGTTTTATTCTACGAAGCACCGGAACCCGCTTATTTATTCACGCAAGCATAGTTAGCATAACACTTGTACTTATGGCCGTACTTATTCGCAAAGAAGAAATTCGCTCAATAGGTATATCCTTTAAAAACATGTGGAAGTCTGCTTTTTGCGGTTTAATAACGGGTGCGGCGTTTTTCTTTTCCATGCGCCTTGTAATGGGTGCTTCACTATTTGAGCGGGCATATGGCGGGGTTGACATAAGCAACCACTTAGGCGGCAACAGGTTTCATCATGTGGCAGAAACACCGCTTATGGAGTGGCTTCCTCTAGCGTTTGTGTTTGTGCTTATTACAGTATTGCATCAAGAAGTGCTTATGCGTGGGTATGTACAAACTCGTTTGTACGGGCTTTTTAAGTCTGAATTGGCAGCTACAATTATTGCAGGCTTTTTGTTTGTAATTTTCTTTATGCCGCTTAATTCAATTTTATTTGGCGAAAATATTAGCTGGGTATTTTTAGAGTCTATACCAATGCGTATGTTGTGGATGTTTTCATTACATTGCTGGCTTTACCTTTTATATAGGATGTATAATAACTGGGCTGGGCCTGTTATTTTCCATATTTTCTTTAGCTTCCATAGCAATATAACACTTGTACATTCTTATGTTCTTGGTATAAGTTAAATAAAAAAATTATTTGTTTGGGAGGAGATATACACATGGCAGGCTGGGACACATTAAGAGGTTTATTAAACGAAGAGCTAAAGCAGCGGACAGAAGAGGGCTGCGATACATTCGGGTTTGATAAAAAAATAATTTCCGCAGGGCATAATATAAATGCACTAAATGCAGTTTACGATGAATTGATGGATCTTGAAATTAAAGGTGACTACCCTTATGAAGAGCCCTCGGACTTGGAAACAATAAAGGTGCTGCGCCCCAAAGGTAATGACTTTAAAGTGCAAACCAGCGGTCTTGATATCGACCTTTTCTATGGCGCATGGCTAGGACGTTGTTGTGGGTGCGCCTTGGGCAGGCCCATTGAAATGTGGCATTTCATGTGCGGCAAAGATGGCGTTAGCGGGTGGGAGCTTGTATATGAATGGTTTAAAGGTGCCAATGCTTTCCCTATAACAGGATATACCCCGCAATACTCTACAGCGGAGGAGAACTATGGGCTAGATTCAATCCGTTCTATTGCTAGCACAAGGGAGCATATTAAGTTTATGGAGACAGATGACGATATCCGGTACACTGTTCTTGGCCTTAAGCTTATGGAAGAAAAAGGCGTTAATTTTACACCCATGGATATAGGTGCCCTATGGCATAATAATCTTACATCCAATATGGCTTGCACTGCTGAAAGACAGGCATACATTAACTTTTCCGCCGAAAAAGACATGGTAAGCGAATCCAGCACAAGCGAGGAAATAGAAGACTTTATCAATTTTGTAAGAACACATCGCAACCCATATCGGGAATGGATTGGTGCCCAAATACGCATAGATGCATATGCCTATGCAGCAGCGGGGCGCCCGCAACTGGCAGCAGAGCTGGCCTGGAAAGATGCGGCATTTTCCCATGTTAAAAACGGAATATATGGCGCAATGTTTTGCGCAGCTATGATTGCAGCTGCATTTACGGAAAAAGATTCGCTAAAAATAATTGAGGCTGGTTTAGCACAAATTCCGAAGAATTGCCGCCTTACACATGATATTGTAAAAGCAGTAGAAATAACAAAAGCCGCCAAAGACCAAATAACCTTAGTGAAAAATATATGGGATGCATTTAAACACTATAACCCCGTTCACACTAACAATAATGCAGCCCTTTGTGCAGCATCTATTTTATTTGCCGGCGACGATTTTGAAAAAGCCATTGCCACATCAGTTCTTGGAGGTTGGGATACGGATTGTAATGGTGCCACAGTAGGCTCCATTATGGGAGCAAAAATAGGTGCAAAAAATATCCCTTCCCATTGGGCAAAGCCGTTAAACGACACACTTTATTCAGCTATACCAGATTTTCATCCCATAAAAATTAGCGAATGTGCAGAACGGTCTTATAAAGTGTATAAAAATTGTTTGAGCTCATAGGTTAAATTTATCAACAAAAAAGACGAAGCTGTGTTTTCACATGCTCCGTCTTTTTTGTTACCCAATTATCCTTCCGCCTTTTTCAAGGCCTGAGTTGCAAAAAACAATGCCGCAACCGCCAAGGCAGCTGCAATCAAAATATTAGCCAACAGCGTATCGGGGAAATTTCCCACGCTTATGCCAACAGGGTGGTTTAACAATATAAGTGGCGAAAACGCCCCTGCACGTGGTATAAGTGTACTTATCACAAGCAGAAAATATACGCCAAAACTCAAACCTCCGCTAACTGCGGAGCTTTTTGTTAAAGAGGAACAAAAAATTATAACAGCCAAAATCATTATTGCACCTATACTAAAAATAAGCGACCCGGTTAGTACATGGCCAATTTGCCCTGCAGTGTCGAACAGTAAAAACGTGTAGGCGTACACCACTAAAGAAGATACAGCAGATATAATTAACATTACGATAGCCGCCATAGTAAACTTGGCAAGTATAAACGCCCCAAACCCAAGCCCTTTAGAAAACATAAGGCTTGCGGTACCAGTTCTTATTTCCCGCTGTACTGTACCCATATACATAAATAGTACCGCCCATATACCAATCTGGCTAATTTGGCTATAGAATTGGACATAACTTTCTTGCCAGGAAGGGTTGGACAACGCTTCTACAATAAGCCGAGAGCTTTCGTCGTCAGACGGCAGCATTAGGTTGAAAAATTCCCCCATAAAACGTGTGAGCAATGGGGTGGTAATTGCAAAAAATAAAAACACGCAAGCCAGTACCAAAAAACGTTTTGTTCGTATGCTTTCTGTAAACTCTTTGCGCATAAATGTAAAATAATTAGGCATTGGCTATCTCCTTATAAAAAATATCTTCTAACGACGGGCTGTGTGCGTTAAAACTTTCTATCGCTAAGCCGTTTGAATGGAGTATTTCTGTTGCACTGCGGCTTAGAGCTTCTTGCTGCCCGTTTTGTGCGTGCAGTAAAATTTCTATAGCACCTTGTCGCTCTGCAGAAATACCGGTGCTGCTTGCTTTATCGTAAAAAAGTTTGGCGGCATCTTCCCCATAAAAGCGGAGCTTTGTTGTGTTTTCGCTATGGCGGCGGCGTAGATTTTCCATTGTGTCTTGCGCAACTATTTTGCCTTTTTCTATTATAAGAATGTAGTCGCACACGTTTTCCACATCTGCCAAGATGTGAGTGGAGAAAATTACAGTGGTGCCTTTTAATGAGCTAATTATTTCCGCAACATCTTTGCGCCCCATAGGGTCTAGGGCAGACATTGGTTCGTCCATAAAAATTACTTTGGGGTTGTTTATCATGGCTTGAGCTATACCAAGGCGCTGCTTCATTCCGCGGGAATATCCGGATATTTTTGTGCGGGTTTTGTTCAGCCCTACTAAATTAAGCAGAGATTTTATACGCTGGCTGGCTTCCCCTTCCGGTATTTTGCAAATGCTTGCACATAGAGTAAGGAACTCCTCCCCTGTCATGTAGCTGTAGTAATTTGGCACGTCTGGCAGGTAGCCAAACATTGCGGCGCATTGCTGGCCAAACTGCTGCTCTTGACCCATTAGTTGAATTTTGCCGGCAGTTGGGCGGATTAGCCCCACCAGCATTTTTATTGTTGTGGTTTTGCCTGCCCCGTTTTTACCAAGGAAGCCGCAGCAGCAGCCTTGCGGTACCTGGATATCGATATTATTTACTGCAGTGGCGGTTTTGTATTTTTTGGTTAAGCCGTGGGTTTGTACTGCACTACTCATTGTACCATTCTCTCCTGTTCTTGTTGCTCTCTCATTTCCTCTAATGCGGCGGCTTTTTGGTCTAAGACGTTAGAACCTGCAGCAAAGTAGATAATTGGCCCGATAGTGCTCACAAATACAATAACTATCCCCCAAATAAGTTTATCTTCCCTAGGCACTTGCTTTTTTACTAAATTCAGAAGAGCCGTAATCATTAAAATAAATTGTATGACTACAATAGGGATAGCAATCATCAATATCAGGCGCATAGTGTCACCGTCTATATCCGAGATGCGGTTGAAACTAATGTTGAAAGCAGCTGCTGCTAATGAGTTCATAAAATTTCCTCCTTTTATTGTTGTTAGTATTTTGGCGGCGTTATGATTGTGCATAAGTTGCGCAACTTACGATCTGCCGTTGGTTCGTTTGCTATTAGGGGCTGAATAATTTCGCCAATTTTCATTAATGCCTCGTATATTTCTTCTTTGGTGGCATAAAATGGGGCTATGCTAAAGGCAGATACGTCTTCTATTATGTTGATATTTTCTTCCTGCGAATATGCATTAAACTCTGCTGTAACCCCAGTGATGTATTGGACGAATAAATTTAAATACCCTTTGCCATCGTTATTTTCAATTATATTAGCTATGTCTGCTCCCATTTCTGCGTTTACAGAATAGGACTTTTCTATTACGCCACGGACAGGTTTTTCCCCTGATATTTTTATCATGTCTGCGGCTAAAAGTGCCTTTAAGTGGCGGTATATGGTTGGTTGAGAAATGTCTGTAAATTTTTCTAAAAGATGCTTAGCGGTTACCTGCTCGCCAGATATGATTTCGAAAAAAATTTTTGCACGGGTAGGGTTAGTGATATGCTCTATTATTTTTGACATATGTGGCACCTCTGATTGTTGTCATGTGTGAAAATATTTTCTTATGTGATAATGTTATCACGTGTGACAGTGCGTGTCAAGAACAAAATGGTTTTGCCGTTGTTTCTCCGACGGGTTTAGCGGTTCGTTGCAAACTATTGGTTACAGCGAAATCGCAAAACAATTTTCTATTACATAAAAAAATCAACTGATCGGATTTTGCGATCAGTTGATTTTTATTTGGGGCTAGGAAACTGCTCTGCAGTTTCGCTGCAGCCTGTCAGAAAAAAAGTGGCTTGCCGCTTTCTTATGTGCTAGAAAATTGGTCTGTACGAAACGCGCACAACATAAACGTCCCAATGATACTTTGCCTACCCAAGCAAAATGTTTTCGCAAATATCAGAATACAACTTGCAAGTGTCTGTGTTTTTATTAATTGCGTTGGTGGCAAGACGCCTTAGTTATGTTATACTACATACATTAACGGAGGTGCAAAGTAATGTACTACTTAGCAATAGACATAGGGGCATCTAGCGGCAGACATATACTTGGCGAGATTACAAACGGCAAGTTAAAACTGGAAGAAATTCATCGCTTTAAAAACGCCATGACAGAAAAAAGCGGCTCCCTGTGCTGGGATGCAGAGACTTTGTTTGAAGAAATATTAACAGGCATAAAAAAGTGCGCCGCCCTTGGCAAAATCCCACAAAGTGTGGGTATTGATACCTGGGGGGTAGACTTTGTTTTACTGGACGTAAATGGTGAACCCCTCGGCAACGCTGTGGCCTACAGAGACCACCGCACATCCGGAATGGACCAAGTACTTGGCAGATATTTAAAGGAAGAAGAATTGTACGCCAGAACCGGAATACAAAAAATGCTTTTTAACACCATATATCAATTTTTGGCTCTAAAGCAACAAAAACCAGAATTGTTGGCGAAAGCAGAAAGCTTTCTGCTAATGCCCGAGTACTTTAGCTACTTATTAACAGGTGTTGCCAAACATGAATATACAAACTCAACTACTACAGGTTTAATTAATGCCCGCTCAAAAGGCTGGGATTTTGAAGTTATCGACCGCATAGGCTTGCCTCGTAAGATATTCGGAGAAATTGTGCCGCCAGGCACCATGCTAGGACGCTTTTTGCCTCATATAAAAGAACTTGTGGGCTTCGATTGTCAGGTGGTGTTGCCATGCACCCACGATACTGGCTCTGCAGTGGTGTGCGCGCCAATAGATAAAGGTAGCGTGTACCTGTCTAGCGGAACATGGAGCCTTTTAGGGGTAGAGCTTACCGAGCCAATATGTACAGAAGCTAGCCGCATCGCCAACTTTACAAACGAAGGCGGTTTTGGGTACCGCTACCGTTACCTAAAAAATATTATGGGCTTGTGGATTATACAATGTATTAAAGCGGAGCTTGATGATAAATATAGTTTTGAAGAGCTATGCAACATGGCAAGAGAAAACAGCGGCTTCCCGTCCCGGATAGACGTTAACGAGCAACGGTATATGGCTCCGGCAAATATGATAGATACAATAAAGGCCGCTTGCAAAGAAACAGGGCAGAAAGTACCCACCAGCATTGGTGAGCTAACATTTTGCGTATATCAAAGCCTAGCAAATAGTTACAACATAGCAGTAGATGAGCTTGAGGCATTAACTGGGGAGCAATATGATAAAATATGTATCATAGGAGGCGGAAGCCAAAATATATACTTGAATGAATTAACCGCTAAGGCCTGTAACCGCACGGTTACCGCAGGGCCGGCGGAAGGCACGGCAGCTGGCAATATTCTCGTACAAATGATAGCTAATGGAGAATTGGCTGGGCTAGAAGAAGCACGGCAGTTAGTAAAAAATTCGTTTGAAATAATAACATATAAATCTCAGGAGGTTTGACATGTCAACCTATTACCAAATCGCAAAAGAGCGATACGCAAAAATTGGCGTAGACACAGAGTACGCCCTTAAAAAATTACAGGAGATTGCAATTTCCATCCACTGCTGGCAAGGGGACGATGTTGCTGGTTTCGAAGGCGTTGGAGAGCTGTCTGGCGGTATCCAAGTTACAGGCAATTACCCGGGCAAGGCTCGCAACCCTGCAGAGCTTATGGCAGACTTTAGCAAGGCCACATCTCTTATCCCCGGCAAGCACCGCATTAACCTTCATGCAAGTTACGCAATATTCGAAGGCGAAACTGTTCCACGGGACAAAGTGGAGCCAAGACATTTTGCAAAATGGGTAGAATACGCCAAGCAAAATAATATTGGCATAGATTTTAACCCAACATTTTACGGCCACCCAATGGTGAAGGATAATTTAACCCTTTCAAGCCCATGTGAAGTTACACGTGCATATTGGGTGCGCCACGGTATAGCCAGCCGCCGGATTGCCGCATATATAGCAAAGGAGCTGGGCGACCCAGTTTTATATAACTTGTGGATACCCGATGGTTTTAAAGACATACCTGCAGACCGCCTTGGCCCACGCATGCGCCTTAAAAAAAGCTTGGACGAAATTTTTGCGGAAAAACTTGATGGCGTCATAGACTGCGTTGAAAGCAAAGTATTTGGCATAGGGCTAGAATCTTACACCGTAGGCAGCAGCGAATTTTATCTGGCATATGCCGCAAGCAACCCGGGTGTATATAACTTGCTGGATAACGGGCATTATCACCCAACAGAAGGTATTGGCGACAAGATTCCGAGCTTACTAACCCAATACGATAAACTTCCCCTCCATGTAACACGCCCCGTGCGCTGGGATTCCGACCATGTTGTGTTGCTGCAAGATGAGCTTAAAGATATTGCGGCGGAAATTGTACGGTGTAATGCACTTGATAAAGTACTGATTGGGCTAGACTTTTTTGATGCGTCTATAAACCGGATTGCGGCTTGGGTTGTTGGGGTGCGCAATATGCAAAAAGCTTTAGTATGTGCACTACTTACCCCATGGGATAGGTTGCGCAAACTGCAAGACAACGGTGCGTTTACGGAGCTTATGGTGGAAATGGAAGCCATTAAGACATATCCGTTTGGGGCAGTTTGGGAAGAGTTTTGCAAGCGGAACAACGTACCTACAGATGATGAGTGGATGAGTTTGGTTAAGAAGTATGAAGAGGATATATTGTTGAAGCGTGTGGATTGATTTCTGTTTTCTTTTAACACAAGAAAGCGGCTCTGCCGCTTTTTTCAGACAGGTTTGGCGGTTCGCCGAAAGCGAACTAGCGGCCGCAGGGAAGTTGCAAAACAACTTCCCTGCACATCAAAAAGGTCAGTTGGTTACTATTCGTAACCAACTGACCTTTTTATTGCGCCGTTATATATAGTCACATGAACTGAAAACAGTCCCTTGTGACTATAACATATGACAGAATGTTTTTTCTATATGATTATTACCACTCCACACTCAAATCTAGCTTCTTATTAAACTCCTCTTCGTAGCTTTTCTTGATGAATGCAAAATCTAAATTCTGATACCCATCTAACACAAATGCAAATAACATGAATTTTTTGTACAGCGCTTCCCCCTCGCATTTTCGGCCAAGCTTAGTTAGCGAATATGCTGCTCCCTCGAGGCACATGGAGTAAAGTCTCAAATCGCTGGTAACCTTAGCTAGCTCCAATGCCTCCTCTGACAATTGTAAGCACTTGTCGTGTTGCTCTGTATAGCTTAAATCTAATATTAAGTTACCTAGCAAAACCTTGTATCTTTTATCGTGGCGGATGTCTGTCGTTGCAAAATAATTCTTTTCCATATTTTGTTTTAAACTTTGTATGATTTCAACAGATTTTACTGCTCCTTCCAGTTCGAAGTAGGCACTTGCCAATGTATTAATAGTTATCATCTCGTGCATTGCCAAAAAATATTCAGGGATCTTATCAATTTCAAAATTTGGGCGTGTTAGTTTGAGGCATTCCATGGCTAGTTGTACTGCACTCTTGGGGTCCTTATATTTACCTTGGCAAAGCAAAGAGCTCTTTATCTGCAAGAAATATTTGTAACCAACTCCACTCGACCACAACTTTCCCAAATTTGTATTCTGCTGTATTTCAGCTTCAATTTTATCAATGCCTGCCTTTAACTCGTCTTCGTTGGAAATGCCTAACATAGACAATAAATATTCAATGGTTTGACGTATAACAACATCGTCTGCACTTCCAATATCATCTTGCTGAACATAAGATTCTAACCCGAGGCGGTTCATAATTTCGTTGAAAACAAACCAATTGGGCTTGCGCTCGCCTTTTTCTAATTTAACAATGGTTTCCCTAGAGCAAATACCTTCTGCTAGCTTCTCTTGGGTAAGCCCTTTTGCAAGCCGTGTTTCTCTTATAAGCAAATTTGCGTTAAATAATGCCATGTAACCACCTCATATTTTATTTAGGTACAAAAATGTCTCTATCTTTTAAATATAAACACTGATATATTTTTAGTGAAATACTTTAAGAAGTATATACTCTAGCGGGATAGCTTGCAACTTTATAAGAATAGGAGATGTGCGTAGATGTGCCGCTATAAAAGCCAACTATCCTCAAAGGCAGTATATGGCTATTTTTGTTTGTCAGGAAATTGCCCTGCACGAAACGTACGGCGGAGCTACCTTCATGTGACGATGCGGGTGAGAGATAGACATTTACCTAAACATTATGTTACCATCATCAAAGATGGAAAGTACATTTAGAAGGAGATTAGCAATGAAAAGAAAAATCTTTACCCTTATTTTACTGGCAATAGTGCTGGCAATGTTCCTTGGGGCGTGTAACATTAGCATTGGCGGCAACAGCGTGCGAGGTACCGGTGAAGTGGTTACACGTTCTTTTGACGTAGGTGAGTTTTCCGCAATTGATATAAGCGGAAACTATATTGTAGTTTTCAGACAATCCCCACAGCATGCTTTGACAGTAGTAATGCAAGAAAACCTTTTTGACCATATTCAAGTTAACACCCGTAGCAACACCCTGCAAGTAGGCTCTCGTAGAAGCTTTGACACAACTAACGAAAACCGGCCGCAGTTATTTATTTATACGCCATACCTTACGGCGGCAGATTTTAGTGGTGCAGTTAGCGCTGCAGATTGGGATACAGTAGAAGGCCAAAGTTTTTCTGTAGATATATCTGGTGCTGTTAACCTAAATATTGGCCTGAATGTGGAAAATCTTAATATGGATGCCTCCGGCGCAGGGAATATTACCCTTTGGGGTATGGCAAACACCATTAATATCGATGGCTCCGGAGCTTTCAGCTTGTCTGCAGAGGGCCTGGAAATTGAAGGTGGCAATGTAACTCTTTCTGGTGCGGGCACTGTTACACTTTCTACATTAGAAAATGTGAATGTAAGCACAAGCGGCGTTGCACGGGTACGTGCAGCAGACTAAATAAAGGAGAGCAAATATGTCAAGAGTAACTATTCAAGATGGCAATTTAGTTATCACAATGCAAGGAATTAGGAAGGTTTTGACTCTGAAAAGTGAGTTGTCAATCCCTTTAGCCAATGTAGTAGGAGCAACAACAGACCCAACTGTGGGTAAAGAGCTCTTTAAAGGTTGGCGGGTAGGTACTGAGCTGGGCTTTTATTCCGGCGGAACCTTTTATAAAGATGGCAACAAAGCGTTTTATGATCTCAAAAGAAAAGAAGACGCAGTAATCATTACTTTAAAAGATGAAGATTTCGATACTCTCATCATCGGGGTAGAAGACCCTGGTACAACGGCTTCACACATTCAAAGTGCGCTAGCTTCTATGTAAGCGACTGCTGTAAAAACAACAAATAAAAATCTAGGAGGATGAAAAATGTACGAGTACAAAAGTGAGATTTTAAAAACCGGTGTTAACTGGTTTTCGGACAAAGCAAAAGAATCAGATGTAGACCAATTTACGGAGTTCTTTAACCAAAAATGCACGGATGGATGGGAGCTTGTTACCTATTCCTATATGGCAACGTCTATAAGTGTACGGGGTGCATTGCTAGCCACATTTAAACGGCCCAAGCAGTAAAATTTTGATGTAGGAGTGTATCGGAGCATGAAAAAGCTATTAGTATCCCTTTTAGAGGGAGCGATTGTCGGTATTACAATGGGCATTATCATAGCAATACTAGACATCGAAATAACAGGTGTGCAGGCGGGAATACTTATAGGTAGCGCGTTAATTATCACATCTTTTGCAAGTGCTATAGGCCGCTTGATTAACACAGGCAAAGCTCCTGTTTTTTACGAATGGGTATACAATTATGATGGGAACCGAATTGCGGTAAGTGCCGGCTTGGCAGAAAAATTGTATATCAATGATGTATTGGTAGACGAGAAAAAAGGCGTTTCGTTAAAAGCAGAGCTTAGAAGTAAGCTTACAACGGGAGAGGAAGTAAGAGCTGTAATTACTGGGGGCCTGACTGCTAAGTGTGAACTTTTTATTGGCAGTCAAATGTTGCAGCCCACGTCAACAAAAAAACCATAATATAGCGTAGATACGCTTAATTAAACCAAACAAAACGGAGGAAATTGTATGAAGAAAGTCAAAGAAGTAATTCTAGCATTGGTGCTAGCGTTATCTATGGTAGTGCCTGTAACAGCGGTAAATGCGGCCATGACTGCAGAAGAAGAGTTGTTATTGTTGCCTGTTAGGGCAATATTTGAAGCAGATGGTGCTGTTGTTACATGGAACAGAGCAGATTCAAGCATACATATTGCCATAGCAGATGGCACTATTGTTATGCATCCGGGCAGTACAAAGGTGTATGTAAATGATACAGTTGCCCACTTACAATATGCCATCATTTTAAATGAAGGCGTATCTCTTATTTATGCAAATGACTTGAATTTGCTAGCCGAAATTTTCTTTGCAACGTTGCCTGAGGGGCCTGTAGGAGCTTCATATGATGTGATTATACCTTATGTCACGCCTGTAGAACGCACAACCGACCATGGGGAAATGGCCGCAGATTTTATAGAAATAATTAACGACACACTGTATAGCCGTGTTCCTTTCACATACAGGGAGTTGGAAGCTGCCGAATGGCTTGCCTACCAATTGGTTGCCATGGGGCATAGTGCAGACGCTGTTAAAATCCAAAGTTTTTCTATCGATGATGTAAACCATCAAATGCAGCAATTTGGCTGGTCCAGGGAAACTTTTGATGCACTTAACCTTTTTGGCGATGGCCCAAGGCTTGGTACGGAAGAGGCAAGTGAATTCTTTTTTGAAATGCTTTACGATATACTGGTTGCGCAATTAGAAACGCTGGGCATACCATACGAAATGGCAGGTGCAGCCCTTGGTGGCATGGATGTTGTGGATTTTGTAAATATAGTAGCGCTTCCAGCGCGTATGGAACAGATGATGTCATACGGCCTTTTTAATGAAGACGTGCAATTTAGGCCGTATAGCCAAAATGTTATACTAACCATCCCCGGCCAAAGCGAGCAAAAAATCGTTATTACCGCCCATAAAGATACCCTTGACGTACCTGGGGCAAGCGACAATGCGTCTGGCATGGGCTTGCTTTTAGAAAGTGCGTATCGTATGTTGGATGCCGATAATTACTATACAATTGTATATGCATTTGTAGGTGCTGAGGAGGTTGGCTTGGCAGGGGTGTATTACTTCTACAATAGCCTTACCGCAGCAGGGCAGAGCAATATTGTTTTAAATATTAATGCAGACGTGTTGTTCGAAGGGCCATATTTCTTCTTTGGTACAGCACAGCTTGCAGACGATGAGCTAGTAAGCAATGCAATAACATTACTAATTGCCGAAATTGCAGAGCAAGTAAATGCCACCTACGGCACACAGCTAATTGGTTGGTACGAGCTTGCCGCAATGCCTAGCGACCAGCTAGTGTTCTTGTATGAAGGCCACACTGTTGTTGCGTTTACCGGCCTTGCACGCACAGGCAGTGCAGCATATGCGGCGTTTGATGGCCCAACAATGGTGTTAATTGGAGGTGCTGGATTTGGTGCTTCTGTCGTGCATACTCATTATGATAACGTTCATTTCATAAATGAAGCTTGGCCGGAAAAGATTGCCGATGCAATGTGGACATTCTCGCTAATGCTTGAAGCACTTTTGGATACAAGATTCCCGGCAGTTTAAGGCACTGTGCTGCCTATAAATTCATCTGTTTCGTTGTATGATACAAGCCGGTGAAATAGAGTTCACATTTAATAACTACGGGTGGTTCCAATCTAATTTAGTATGTCATGTCTTGAATGAAAAGTAGGACTTAGAGGAAAGCGGTGAGTGATTTTGACAAAGAAAAAAACACTGATTTTCTGCACAATTATCGGTTTGTTAATTGGCAGTGTAATCGGCTTATCTGTACAGTATTTTCTTGATCTTGATACGCCTTTCATTTCAGTAGGCATTATCAACGGCTTTACTGTAATGGGGTTGGCTTTGGGTATATCAAAGACAAAAGATGAGAAGCCGCAATAGACGTGTGGCATAATCGTTACGTTTTCAAACGCCCTGCTGGGATTTTCCAGCAGGGCGTTTTTGCGTTACAGCCTAGAATCATTTTGCGAGATTTATACTAATTTAACCCGAAAACGCCCACGCATAACTTGTAAATTTTCTGCAATGCTGCGTCGCTAAAAACCTTGCGCCTAGTGCGTTGCGGCTTTTAGCTCCTTGCCTTGCGAAAAATTTCCTGCGTTCTGCGTATGCGTTTTCAAGTGTGGCAAATGACTATATCCACACAGAATGTAAATTTAGCGGCAGCACCCAACATATGACAAATTTTTCTTCTGATTCCTCTTATACTGCTAACGTCAGCAAACCAGAAAACGCTATACCGGAGGTTAAGATGATCCTGTACGCAGATATGCTCTTCCTCATAAACTTCATTATGAATACATTTGTATTATGGGTTGTATCGAAAGCAACCCGTAAGCGGCATAACCGAATTCCAATACCAAAACCTGCCGCCAAGGCACAAAAACGCCCCTCATTCCATATTACACTATTAAAAAGCGTTGCAAGGGGCCGCTGGCTTTTTGCTGCTGCGGCAATTATGTCCTTAATGTATACATTACTTATTGCGGTGGAAGCTTTGCGCTTTGTAAATGTGGCTCTGTCTTCTGTGGCTATACTAACAGTTGGGGTGCTTGTGGTATTCCGCATAACAAGCGTACGAGACTTTGCAAAGCTTATGGTTGTAGCATATGTTGTCTCCTTTACTGTGGGCGGATTGGGTATGTCGCTGTTTTTTTTAACAGATATCCCATATGCCGTGTATTTTATTGCAAACGACTGGCAGGGTTTTTTCCGAGAAGTATCTTGGCAATTGGTACCGGTGGTTATGATAGTAAGCTATGTTCTTATTAAACTAGGACTAAAAATTGCAGAGGCACACACTTTAAAGCGCCAAATGTTATGCAATGTGCAAATTTTTATGGGAGAGCAAGGGGCGTCTTTGGCAGCACTGGTAGACACAGGTCACAGCCTTAAAGAGCCGCTTAGCCAATGCCCAGTGATAATTGCAGAGTTTGAACATGTAAAGGATTTTTTGCCCGATGGGCTTAAAGTTTTGTTTTATGAAAAGCAAGAGAATAACTTAACCGGTTTTTTAGCCGGCCAAGAAGGTTCGTTTTACAAACGTATTCGTATGATTCCATTCACCAGCCTTGGGCGCAGCAATGGGATGCTAATAGGCTTCCGTCCGGACCGTGTAGCAGTTGAAGGGGTAGCGCAAGCCCCGGCAGATGTTGTTGTAGGCATTTATAACGACAGGCTGTGCCGTGACGGGCGGTATCAGGGGCTGTTAAGCCCGGAATTGGTTGGTGGCAGCTAGAAATCTATCTTTGCGTTTTGCCTACGGCAAATTGGCTCTTAGAGCCACTTTTACAAAGCAACAGCGTAACTCGAGTAATTCCTCAAATGTAAATATCCCCCCACAGGAGGTAACAATATATGCTAACGGCACTATACCAAAAAGCCAAAGCCATGATTTTAGGCGCATTAGCCTTAGAAGACAACACAAACGACCGCATTTACTACATAGGCGGAAGTGAAGTACTGCCTGCCCCTCTACCGGCAGAAGAAGAAGCAAGCGTATTGGCACAGCTAGGTACAAACGATGACTCTCAGGCTAAGGCAACGCTTATAGAGCGTAACTTACGCCTAGTGGTATACATCGCCCGCAAGTTTGAAAATACAGGCATAAATGTAGAAGACCTTATTTCCATAGGTACAATTGGCCTAATAAAAGCGGTAAACACTTTTAGTGTAGACCGTAAAATTAAATTAGCAACCTATGCCAGCCGTTGCATAGAAAATGAAATTCTTATGTACTTACGGCGTAACACCCGCACAAAAGGCGAAGTGTCTATAGACGAGCCACTAAATGTAGACTGGGAAGGAAACGAGCTGCTGCTCTCCGATATCCTTGGTACAGATGTGGACATAATTTCCCGTGACCTGGACGAAGAGGTGGACAAAGAGCTGCTAAACGTTGCCATGGAAAAATTAAACGACCGAGAAAAGCAAATAGTGTCATTAAGGTTTGGCTTATTTACCGGAGGGGAAGAAAAAACCCAAAAGGAAGTTGCAGACCTTTTGGGCATATCACAGTCGTATATTTCTAGGTTGGAGAAAAAAATAATTTTACGTCTTAAGAAGGAAATTAACCGGATGGTTGTGGAGTGTTGATTTGAATAGAACATCAGTTGGTTACTAACAGTAACCAACTGATGTTCTATTCTCTATCAGAAACCGCCAGCCCATTGCTTGCAAAAAAGTTTTTGACCCACTCGTCCCAGGCGATATCTAGGGATTTTTCAAATAAAAACTCTTTTTGTGCTGTGCCTGTGGTAAAATGCACAGTATCATTTTCATAAGCTAAATTTAAAAATAATGCTGCTGCATTTGAATGTATTTCGTAAGCTTCATTTGTCTTGTATGAAAAAACAATTTTTACATACTTGGGCTTGAGGCTTGTTTTTATTACGGCATAAACCAGCGGTCGCAAAACTTCCCATGTGGAAAAACCGGGCTTTTTATCTTCTGTAACGTCCTCTGTCTCTGGAAGGAGTTGCCCGTCTATATTCATACGTGTGGCGGTTGCAATTTCTATGCTGCGTACTTCAAAGGTGTCAAAAATGTCTTCCCGCAAGATTTGCCCCATGAAGGCTTTTACGGTGGATTTTTCTAGTTCTAATGCAAGCATTGTTGTCTCCTTTATATATACCGTTTTTTTAGCAATTCTACAGCTTGTTTTATCATAGGAATATCCGGCGGGCTTATGTCTTCTGGGATATCGTCTAATTTGAACCACTGTAAATCTGTAGTTTCATCTGTGCTTGCTAACATCTTGCCGGAAAAGTCTTCGCATAAATATATTATACTTACAATTGCAACCATATCGCCGTTTGGGTATGTATGAAATAATTCCGGGCCGGAAAATACGCCAATAAACTCTAGTGCGTTTGCAATAAGACCTGTTTCTTCTAACAACTCACGCTTTGCGGCTTCTTCGGTGGTTTCACCAAGTTCTAAAGCGCCACCATGTATAGCCCAGCAGCCGCTATCTTTGCGTTTTTGTAATAGCAGCATACTGTTTTGGTGAATAATTACACCTGCACCAACAATAAGTAACCGTTCGTGGCCAATGTATTTTCTCATGTTTTTAATATATTCTGTCATGTGTCCCTCCAAAAGGCCAGCTTATCACGACAAACGCACGAAGCGTTTGCCGTGATAGCCGCCTATATTGCATTTACACCTCTTTTGTTCCGCTGTACATATCCATGAACTCGTCGCCGGTCATGGTTTCTTTTGTAAACAAGAATTCTGCAATTTCTTGCATTTTTTCTTGGTTGGCTTCTAATAACGCAACAGCTTTTTTATAGCAGTCATCCAAAATAATGCGCACCTCTTCGTCCAACGCTGCTCCTGTTCTTTCAGACACATTCATTACAGAGCGGCCGTCCAAATAGCGGTTTTGCAGGCTTTCCAAGCCCATCATGCCAAATTTTTCGCTCATGCCGTACATACTAACCATGGAGCGTGCCATACGGGTGGCTTTTTCTATATCGTTGGATGCGCCGGTGGTTTGGGTGTCGAACTCGACTTGCTCTGCGGCACGTCCTGCGAGGCAAACCACTATTTCCGCCAAAAGCTCGTCCTTGGTTTGGATAAAACGTTCTTCGTCCGGGGCTGCAAGAACGTAGCCAAGCGAGCCTTTTGCACGTGGGATAATTGTGATTTTTTCTACGGGTTTTTTGTCATCTTGTACTGCACGGGCAAGTGCGTGGCCTACTTCGTGGAATGCGACAATCCGTTTCTCCTTCTCGGTCATAATCCGGTCTTTCTTCTCTTTGCCTGCAATTACTACTTCAACGGCTTCCAACAGGTCTTCCTGCTGTACTTCCTTACGCTTCATTCTTACAGCGTGAAGGGCGGCTTCGTTAATCATGTTCGCTAGGTCTGCACCTGCACCGCCGGGGGTTATTTTTGCAATTCGCATAAGGTCTACGCTTGCACTCATTTTTACTTTTTTTGCGTGTAGTTGCAATATCTCGTGGCGGCCTTTTAGGTCTGGGAGTTCTACATTAATACGGCGGTCGAAACGGCCGGGGCGCAGTAGTGCCTTATCCAAGGTTTCTGGCCTGTTGGTTGCGCCCAAAATTACTACACCTTTGGAAGAATCGAACCCATCCATTTCCGCCAGTAGTTGGTTAAGTGTCTGCTCTCGCTCGTCGTTAGAGCTCATTTGGTTGTCTCGGCTTTTGCCAATTGCATCAATTTCGTCTATAAAAATTATACATGGAGAGTTTGCCGCCGCTTGCTTGAATAAGTCACGTACACGGGATGCGCCAACGCCAACAAACATTTCTACAAAATCTGAACCTGAAAGCGAAAAAAATACGACGTTTGCTTCGCCTGCAATGGCCTTTGCCAACAGGGTTTTTCCTGTACCGGGCGGGCCAACCATAAGTGCGCCTTTTGGCTGCACGGCACCAATTTCCGTGTATTTATCTGGGTTGTGTAGGAAATCTACAATTTCCATCATGCTTTCTTTTGCTTCTTCCTGCCCGGCAAAGTCTGCAAAGGTTACGCCTGTTTTCTTTTCCATATAAACCTTTGCGTTACTTTGCCCAAAAGACATAAAGCCGCCTTTGCCGCCACCCATCATGCCGCCCATAAAGCGGCGGAATATAAATGAGAAAATTAAAACGATGGCCACAATCATTCCTACATTAAATAGGAAAGTTGTAAACATGTTGGTTGTAACAAAAACTGCGGCGTGCTCTACCCCGTGGTATTCCAGCCTTGTAAGCAAGTCTGGGTCTGGCATTCGCATGGTATATACGGTTCTTGCTTGCAGTGCTTGTTGAGCTTGCTGCTCTTGTTGGCGTCTGTTTGCTGCTCCTAATAAGCCCGGTAGAGGTAGGGTTGCGGGCTCTTGCTCTGCTGGCTCGTTTTCTTCTGCTTCATCATATCGTGGCTCTTCTAGTTCCTCCACCAGGTATTCTTCTGTTAGCGTAATTATAAGCCTGTCCGATCTTACCTCTACCCGCTCTACCATGCCGTCTTCTAGATATGTCAAAAACTCGTGATAGTCGACTTCACGAGTTCTATCTCCCCTAAACATACCGGAAATCGTGTAAATTAGCATAACGGTAGAGATGATAAGGAGAATTGTCATAAACCCGCCCGGCGGCCTAAATGGAGAAGGATTATTCTTTTCGTTTTTTTCGTTTCTATTGCTATTTCTGTTATTATTCAATGAATTTTCACCTTTGGCTTTCTATTTTTTTAGTCCATATCTTAGGGCTTTGCACAACAAACTTATTTTGAGTTCCATCGATTCGCTCAATCAGCATTCCGTTTTCTATAAAGCCAAGGCTCTTGAATGTGGATAAAGAACTTATGCTTTCATATGAAATCCACAACTCGTGTTTCTGAAAATTAAATTTATGGGATTTAAAAAACAATCCATTAGACGTTAAGAATAGCCAGCCGCCAACACCTTCTTTATTTACTAGGTGATTTGCCCCGCCATCGTATAATAGTTCATGCTCTTTTGCAATTTGTTCACGTATTGGGCGGAACTTTTTAGCCTGTACATTTATAAACATCCCCATTATGAGGGCGAAAAGCAGACCAGAAATAAAGCCGGAGATTGCGCCAATAATAATACTATACAGGATATCACCAGTTTGAGTTATACTCTGTGTAGTAAAAAATATACCCATTGGCACGCCAAATAAAATAAACATCAGAAAATTTGTTTTTAGCTTATCAGGAGATTTCATGCCGCAAGTCTCCTTATACTACACCAGCGATACAATGGAAACTATCTTTTAGGGCACTATACAAGCCCGTATAAATTGGATACTGCTTGTCGTAAAGTGCCGCTGTTTCTTTGCATGGGGAATATGACTCTGTTACTGTAATAAGTTTACTGCACGCTTCTTCCACATTTGCAAACTCTCCTGCGCCAACCATGGCCAGTATTGCTGCACCAAAGGCAGGACCTTCGCTTGCATTAATTTTTTCTACTGTAAGCTGCAAGATATCTGCCGTCATTTGGCACCAGACAGGGCTTTTTGCGCCGCCGCCAATAATGCGTGCAGTTTTAACATTTGCGCCAAGCTCTTGCACACGTACCAAGATGTCCCGCAGGCTAAAGGTTACCCCTTCCATAACTGCTTGCGTCATGTCTGCACGGGTGGTGGTTGCATTCATGCCAATAAATGCACCGCGTGCAAGAGGGTCGTTGTGGGGTGTGCGCTCGCCAGAGAGATATGGCAGGAAGTACACCGGGTTTTTGCCTATTTTATTAATGTTCTCCTGCTCTGCCTGGTAATCCGCCGCAGACAAAATTTCCTCTACCCACCATTTGTTAGAGCCTGCCGCAGATAGGGTAACCCCCATAAAATGATACCGTCCCGTAGCATGGCAAAATGCGTGAATTGCCGCCGGACTTTTGTCTACTGCAAAATTATTTGCTGCAACAAACAATACGCCGGATGTACCAAGAGAAACAGAGCACATGCCTTCAGACACTATACCACAACCAATGGCACCAACTGCTTGGTCTCCCCCGCCAATTACAACTTTTGCAGTGGTGGGCAGCCCGGTTTCCGCCGCAGCTTGGGGCGTTACTGTGCCAATTGCTTCATATGAATGATAAAGGGTTGCAAGCTGTTCACGCTCGACACCTATAATTTCCAGCATTTTGTCTGACCAGTCCTGCTTTTTAACATCCAGTAACAGCATGCCCGATGCGTCTGAATAATCTGTAGCAAATACACCGGATAATTTGTATGCGATATAATCTTTAGGCAGCATTATTTTTTTTATTTTACTAAATATTTGGGGTTCATGCTCTTTAACCCACAAAATTTTAGGAGCTGTGAAGCCTGTAAGTGCAACGTTGGCGGTATTCTCCAGCAATACGTCCCGGCCTATTGTGTTATTTAAGTAGTCGCACTGGGCCCCTGTACGCTGGTCGTTCCATAGTATTGCCCTGCGCAGGATATTATCATTCTCATCCAGCGCAACAAGGCCGTGCATTTGCCCGCTGAAACTTACAGCAACTATATCTGCCGCTGGTATATTTTGGGTCAACTCTTTTAGGCCTGTGACGGTTTCGTTCCACCAGTCTTGCGGGTCTTGCTCACTTTTGCCGTCTTCATACATGTAAAGAGGGTAATCTCGGCTTATTATGTGCAACACATTGCCGTTGCTGTCCATTGCTAATATTTTTACTGCAGATGTACCAATGTCTATTCCTATTGTAATTTTTTGGCTCATGAGAATACCACCCTTTATCAGTTTGTTTTAGGAAAATGTACAAGACATTCCCTAATATGGGCAGTATAAAATAAATGTAAAGGAAATGCAATAAAAAGCGGCGTAGCTGAAACGACAAACGCATGAAGCGCTTGTCGTTCGATAAAAGGCGTCGTCGCTATACTCCTTTGGTTTTTTATCGAGTTACTATATGAAAAAATTGGCTAGTCGCTACGCTCCAGGCCGCCAATTTTACATTTTACGGAAGTAAATTCCGCAAAATGATTCAAGTCTGCGACACTAAAACTTTTCATGCGTTTGTCGTGGCGTAGCCGAAAGGTATAGACGGAGAAAATCGACGGAACACCTCGCCTCACTCTCGGCTGTCGAATTGACGAGGCATTGTTTCGCTAGTTTTTGTTGCTGACGGCACAGCATACCAGCGTACGCAAGGAGGAAGCGACGGAAAATAGCGGAATAATGACCGTCAAGGCGACGTTTCCAATCCATGCGTATAGCTTCTAAATGCAAAAACATCATAATATAGTCATTAGCTTGAAAACTCCCACGCAGAACGTAGGAAATATTTCGCAAGGCAAGAGGCTGAATGCCGCAGCGCACTGGAGGTGCACAAGGTTTTTAGTGAGGCAGCATTGTGAGAAATTTACAAGTTATGCGTAAGCGTTTTCGGGTTATATGACTATAAAAGCCACTAAAATAATGACGATTATACCGTTCATTTTTTAGTGGCTTTTGTTTAATATTTTGTGATTTTATGTTTACCCCCTGTTGCCACAATTCCGTTTCATGTCAAAGGAAGCAACAACATTATACTATGTTTTAGGATTATTCACAATGCCGATTGCGGATTGATTTCTGTTGTGTAACTTTTGGTTTAATCGACGGTGTACAGTGGAAATGATATACTTACAGAGGTACTATAAGCTGTATACAGCTACGAAAAGAGGCTTGTCTATGCTTACAGCAAAAAATATTGCCAAAACAATTCGAACTCATTACATGATATCTCCTGGCGATAGTATAATTATTGGCTTATCTGGCGGAGCAGACTCTGTAGCTCTGCTGCACATATTACAAACATTGCAAACTGAATTAGCAATTAAACATATTTTTGCAGTACACATTAACCACGGCCTACGAGAAACAGCCATAAACGACGAAAATTTTGTAGTAGACTTGTGCAACAAACTTAATTTGCCCATAAAAGTTTATCATGCAAAAGTTGCTGACCTTGCAAACAAGGAATCATTAACAATAGAAGAAGCCGGACGCAAACTACGCTATTTATATATGAAAGAAGCATGTACTTTATTTTGTACACCGGGGGCAAAAATAGCAACGGGCCACCACCAAAACGACAATGCGGAAACAGTAATAATGAACCTTGCACGTGGTACGGGCTTGCGGGGCCTGTGCGGCATACCTTATGTAAATGGGCAAATCATACGCCCTTTACTGGACGTCTCCCGTGGGGAAATAGAAGGGTATCTAGATGCAAACGGCTTTAGTTATGTTACGGACGCAAGCAACTTTTCCCATGACTATACCCGTAACCGTATGCGCCACATGGTTTTGCCCACAATTGAAAGTGCAGTCAACCAACAAGTGGTACAAACCATTGCAAAAAATACCACTTGGCTAAGAGAAGAAGATGACTATTTGGAAAGTCTTGCGGCAGAGGCTTTTGAGGAGTGTCAAGGGGACGGTTGCTCCGGTACTGTTACGGCCCAGACGGTCTTGGATGTACAAAAACTTATCGCGTTGCCTCTGGCAATTTCTCGCAGGGTAATACGCATTACTTTGAATAAGTACCCGGGGAACGACTACTCCTCAACCCATATACAATCCGTACTAAACCTTGCCACAATGAAGTCCGGCAAGGAAATTCACCTCCCCGGATTATTTGCGTGCAAAGAATACACACAAATAATAATTACGCCCCGTACGGTACCTGCAAAACTAACACCATACCCACTATTCCTCCCCTCCGAAACATATATCCAAGAACTCAACCTTACAGTAACTCTTTCCCATGCCCCTCCTGTTGAATTTTGCAACTCTAAAAAACATAAACTACTCTGTACTAAATCCTTCGATTATGGTAAGGTAGACAAGGTGCTTTTTTTGCGCACACGTATGCCCGGCGACAAAATTACTTTTAATACAACAACGTCTACAACCTTCACAAAAAAACTGCAAGACTACTTCACAGACACAAAATTACCCAAACAAATGCGGGACACAATTCCGCTACTTGCCTGCGGAAGCGATATTGTATGGATTATGAACGAGAAAAGCCCGGTTAACGCAAAATATTCCTTTGAGGATAAAAAATATCAAAACCCCTTCTGGGTTTCCCTATGGAGAGATGCAGATGATTAAACCTAAACCACTGCTTACGCAGGAGCAAATTGCTGCCCGTATAAAAGAGCTTGCAGCGCAGTTAAATAATGATTACGAAGGTAGGCCTGTTTTGCTGCTTGGCACATTAACCGGCTCGGTTATTTTTTTAGCAGATTTGATGCGGGAGCTTGCTTTAGACCTACAGGTCGATTTTATTAAAGTTTCCAGCTACGGAGATGCAATGACATCATCCCGTCAAATAAAAGACGAATACCTCCCAACATGGGACTTAACAGGCCAGCACGTTATAATAATAGAAGACATTGTAGACACCGGCCACACCGCAGCGTATTTATTTAAATATTTAGTGGATAAAAACACTGCATCTGTAGCAATGTGTACCTTGCTGGACAAGCCCGAAAGGCGAGAGGTGGAAAACTTACATTGCCAGTACGTTGGCTTTACCATACCCAATGCGTTTGTTGTCGGATATGGGTTAGATTTTAACCAAAAGCACCGCCAACTACCCTACATAGGGGTAATAGAGTAAATATATTAAAGATGAAAAAGGTAAACTTCCTTATTTCATCCGAATAATAAACACCGCAAAGGGCTTTGCCTAGGTGCAGTGAGCGTAGCGAATGTTTCCCGCACCGCCTAGGTGCAGTAAGCGTAGCGAACGTTTCCCGCACCGCCTAGGTGCAGTAAGCGTAGCGAACGTTTCCCGCACCGCCTAGGTGCAGTAAGCGTAGCGAACGTTTCCGCACTTCCCGTTAGCGGTATAGATTTAGAGGTGAATTTGTGCAACCAAGACATAGTAAAAGTATAGGTTTATGGATGATAATGCTTATGATAATAGTGCTCGTTTTCGTTGTAATGAGCAGAAACGGAGATAGCGCTCCAGAAGAATCATATACCTATACCAACTTACTACAAGACCTTGCCGGGGACAGAATTTCAGAAATTATAATTCTACCAGACAATGAATCCGCAGTATCTGGCACTGCGGAAGTTACATTGCGCTACGGCAGGGCCACTCATATTGTAAACATCCCCAATCTTGGGGTGTTTCAAGCCTTGATAGACGAGGCACTAGAGACATCGTCGTATTTGGTGGTTAACACGTTACCACCAAGCCGTCCTGGCTTTTTTATGCAAATGCTCCCCACATTAATAATTTTTGGCGTTTTCATAATTGTATTCCTAATTATTATTAACCACATGCAAAACAATGCAGGCGGCGGCAAGGCAATGAACTTTGGCAAAACCCGTGCCAGAATGACAATGCTTGGCACCCAGCGTGTAACATTTGACCAAGTTGCAGGGCTGGAAGAGGAAAAAGAAGAACTTGCCGAAATCGTAGATTTTTTAAAAAGCCCACAAAAGTACCATGATATTGGTGCACGCATTCCCAGAGGTGTTTTGCTTGTTGGACCACCGGGTACGGGCAAGACATACCTTGCCCGTGCAGTTGCGGGGGAAGCAGGCGTACCGTTTTTTAGCATATCCGGCTCAGACTTTGTGGAAATGTTTGTTGGCGTAGGCGCTTCCCGTGTGAGGGACTTGTTTTTGCAAGCAAAAGCCGCCGCACCAAGTTTAATTATGATAGACGAAATAGACGCAGTAGGACGCAGGCGTGGCACCGGCCTAGGCGGCGGCCACGATGAACGTGAGCAAACCCTTAACCAACTCCTTGTAGAAATGGACGGTTTTGGTGTGAGGGAAGGTGTTATCGTACTTGCGGCCACCAACCGCCCAGACATTTTAGACCCGGCACTATTACGCCCCGGTCGTTTCGACAGGCGGGTATCTGTAAATGCTCCGGATGTAAAAGGCCGTGAAGCGGTGCTTGGTGTACACGTTGAAGGCAAAAAAATTGCGCCGGATGTTTCCCTTAAAACAGTGGCACAAACAACAGCAGGCTTTACCCCGGCGGATTTGGAAAATTTAATGAACGAGTCTGCCCTGCTTGCCGCACGCGACAACAAGCTGGCAATAGACATGGAAGCTATCCGCAAAGCGTTCATAAAAATAGGCATTGGTACGGAAAAAAAGAGCCGTGTTATAAGCGAAAAAGACCGCCGCATGTTTGCATACCACGAAGCAGGGCACGCAATTTGTCATGAAATTTTGCCGGAGCTGGATTCTACCTACATGGTGTCTGTCATACCTACAGGGCATGCGGGAGGTTATGTAATGCCACTGCCCGGCGAAGACAGAAACACAATGAGCAAGCGTTTTATGGAGCAACATATCGTTTCCTTACTTGGCGGGCGCGCTGCAGAGGCCATTGTGCTAAAAGATATATCAACAGGTGCGTCCAATGATATAGAGCGCGCAACTGCCATGGCTCGCAACATGGTTATGAAATTTGGCATGAGCGAAATCCTTGGCCCCATTCAATTTGGTAACAACAATGAAGAAGTTTTCCTAGGGCGGGATATTGCCAGCACTCGCAATTATGGGGAAGAAGTTGCGTCTGTAATAGATAGCGAAATTAAGCGCATCGTAGAAAACGGCTATAACGAAGCCGTGAAAATATTGGAAACACACATGGAAATAATGCATAAAATTGTGGACTTATTAATGAAAAAAGAGCGTGTGTCCGGTGAGGAAGTGCGTGCGCTTTTCCCATATGGCAGTTTGCCCGGTAAAGGTACAGCGTTTGCGGGCGGGAATATGCTTTAATGCGGTACAAGAAAGCGGCTCTACCGCTTTTTTCCCGACAGGAGTAGCGGTTCGCCAAAGGCGAACTAGCAACTTCCTAGCATATAACAAAACGGGCGAACGCAGTTCGCCCCTACGGGTAACGTGTAGGGGCATCTGCGGTCGCCCGTTTTTGTTACACTAATATCCTTTTCGCACCTTCACAAGCTTCAATCACCCTGTCCGTAAACCGGTCGAACTCTGGGTCATCCCTCTGCATTGCTGGTTTATTCAGGTAATTTTCTACAGCCCATCTTACACCAGTGTCAAACCTAATAGTTGCGCAGTAGTCTGGTACAAGCCGCTTAATTTTGCTATTATCGAACACAACAGAATAGGCCTTGTCACCTAGCAAATTACCTTCATAATCCGGATTAGCAGCAATTAAAATGTCAGACGCAACGTGATACGTTTTTGCCTCTACCCCCAAGGCTCTGCCAATTGCTACATATATTTGATTCCAAGTAAGGCTTTCGTCAGATGTAATATGCACCGCTTCGCCAAGTGCTTTTATATTGCCAAGTAGCCCTACAAAACCCTTTGCAAAATCGTCGGAATGGGTAAGCGTCCATAAGGATAAACCGTCTCCGTGAACTAACACGGGCTTGCCTTCTAGCATACGCTTTAACACTTGCCATTGCCCGTTTGCGCCGTATACACTCACTGGCACAACATTTCTATCATATGTGTGGCTTGGGCGCACGATAGTAATTGGAAAACCATTGCGGTATTCTTCCATTAGTCTGCTTTCGCATGCAATCTTATCCTTAGCGTATTGCCAAAATGGGTTGGCAAGGGGGGTACTTTCTGTAATTTTGTAATGGGAAAATGGCTTTTGATATGTGGCAGTGCTGCTGATAAAAATATACTGCCCTGTGCGCCCGGTAAATAAGCGTATGTCACGCTCGATTTGGTCCGGGGTGTAGTTTATGAAGTTTGCAACCGCATCAAATGTATGGTTTTTTATTAACCCCGCAACATGCGCTTCGTCATTAATATCTCCTTGCAAATGAATTGCGCCGTCTATTTTGCCTTTAACGCCACGGTTTAGTAAGTAAACTTGGTGCCCAAGCTCTATGCAGCGCTTAGTTATTGCAGTACTTATGCGGCCGGTGCCGCCTATAAATAGTAGTTTTAGCATACAACCTCCAAATAATTTTTGTTCATTCTTATTCTACTTGTAACAGAAATTTTTGATGAACGCAATATATTATTAGCTTTTTACATGCAATACTTGAAGATGTATGCACAAGTATCGTATAATCCCAGTATTACAATAAAAGAGTTGCCTAAATTAATATAGTCTATAAAACTTAACAAGGCCACTCTTACACAGAAAAGAGACAAAAACTAAATGACAGACAGAACAAAATTTACAGACCTGCCTATCTCCAACGAGGTAAAACGTGCCGTAGCAGAAATGGGCTTTGAAGAAGCCACCCACATCCAAGCCCAAAGTATCCCACTTATACTAGAGGGCCTGGACGTAATAGGCCATTCCCAAACGGGAACAGGCAAAACAGCCGCATTTGGCATCCCAATTATCGAAAAAATTTCCCAAGATTTAAAAGCAATCAAAACACAGGCGCTTATCCTATGCCCAACCCGTGAGCTTGCAATACAAGGTTGCGAAGAAATTCGTAAATTTGCAAAATACAAACACGGCATAAGCGTTGTACCCATTTACGGCGGCCAGCATATAGACCGGCAGATAAACTCTTTAAAAAAAGGTGCCAGCATAGTAATTGGCACCCCAGGCCGCATAATGGATCACTTACGCCGCCGCACATTAAAGCTAGACAACTTGTCTATGATAATATTAGATGAAGCGGACGAAATGCTAAACATGGGCTTCAGAGAAGATATAGAAACAATTTTGCAAGATGTGCCAGACGCACGCCAAACAATTTTATTCTCCGCAACCATGCCGCCGGAAATTATGCAAATAACCCACAAATATCAGCAAAACCCCCAAATTGTAAAAATGGTAAGCAACGAACTTACCGTCCCAAGTATCCGACAGTTTTATTACGAAGTTCCGGGTGACAAAAAAATAGAAGCACTCGCCCGCTTGCTGGATTACTACAACCCAAAACGTTCGCTTGTATTTTGTAACACAAAACGCATGGTAGATGAACTTACAGACGAATTGCAATTCCGTGGCTACCACCCGGACGGCTTGCACGGCGATATGAAGCAGCAAGCCCGTGACACAGTAATGACAGCCTTTAAAAAGGGTAAAGTAGATATTTTAATTGCAACAGACGTAGCCGCACGCGGCATAGACGTAGATGATATTGACGCAGTGTTTAACTATGACCTTCCTCAAGATTCAGAATACTATATTCACCGCATAGGCAGAACAGGCCGTGCAGGTAAGTCTGGCACTTCTTACACATTTGTAAGCGGCAGGCGGCAAATTTACGCATTAAAAGATATAGAAAACCACATCAAAACAAAAATAGACGCAAAAACAATCCCATCCAGCAACGAGGTTAATGAAGTAAGAAACGACAAGCTGATTAAAAGCTTGCTGGACGCATTAGAAGACAATACTTTCCGCAAATACGAATATATAATAGACAAGCTAATTGAAATGGATTTTACATCTGTACAAATAGCCTGTGCCGCCATGAGCTTACTATCTGACAATACAAACGACGATACACAGCTAGACGAGCTAATTAAGCAGCAAAAAGCCGACAAAAATAAAAAAGGTAAAAAGCGACAAGAACACAGCGACAGGGGATTTGGATTTGCTACACGTACAAAAAAAGCCTCTGCAGAGAAGCCTAAAAAAAGCAAACCCATAGAAATAGACAGCATGGCAAGCTATGTTTTAAGCGCCGGCCTAGACGACAAAATAAATGCAAAACACATAGTGTCCGCCTTAACAGAAAACAATGACATACCAGCAAAAGCAATTGGCAAAATCTCGGTACACAATACCCACGCAATTGTAGACATTGCCGCTAACTACGCAGATGCTGCAATGCGCAAAATGAAAAGCTACATTGCAAACGGCAAAGGTGTGTCTATGAAGCTAAAGCGTGCCAAAAAGAAGAAAAAGTAAGGAGGCAACGATATGAAAACATTAGTACTTGCCGAAAAACCATCCGTAGGCAAAGACATAGCCCGAGTACTCGGCTGCAAAAACGGGAGCAACGGGTATATAGAAGGCCCAAAACACATAGTAACATGGGCATTGGGCCACCTAGTAACTCTAGCAGACCCAGAGGAATACGACAAAAACTACAAAACATGGGACATAAACCATCTCCCAATTATGCCAAAAGAGCTGCGCCTTACAGTTATCCCGCAAACATCCAAACAATACAAAACCGTAAAAGACTTACTGATGCGTAAGGATGTCAATAGCATAGTAGTAGCCACAGACGCAGGCCGGGAAGGCGAGCTGGTGGCTCGTTGGATTATTGAAAAAGCTAAATGCAGCAAACCTATAAAACGTCTATGGATTTCCTCCGTAACAGACAAGGCCATTAAAGAAGGCTTTCAAAATCTGAAAGACGGTAAGCTGTACCAAGGTCTATGTGATTCCGCCAAAGCTAGGGCTGAAGCAGACTGGCTGGTTGGCATAAACGCAACACGCTGTTTAACTACAAAATTCAACAGT
>Ga0123355_10001930_pt1 | contig 29176 bp, 12 predicted proteins | sample TergutEmb28metaG_3_FD_89872 | JGI IMG/M metagenome (GOLD analysis project Ga0123355, IMG submission 89872) | Embiratermes neotenicus P1 segment gut microbial communities from Petit-Saut dam, French Guiana - Emb289 P1 | ecosystem: Host-associated > Arthropoda: Insects > Digestive system > Gut ... | reverse complement strand
GAAAAAATTCACGCATGCGCACTAAGGTTCAAGGTCGGCTCATGCAAGCGCGCTAGATTATAATCCATCAGGTGTTCGCATAAAAAAATACGGTCGGATACTTTTCTAACAGACCTCGTATGCGAAATGTGTTGATCACATATTAATCTTTACTGACATGTTTTGATTGCCGTTGCAGTCGTCATCAGGGTAACTTAAAAGATTAGAAAAGGGTAACTTACAAGATTACAAAGCTTCTTTAATCTTGTAAGTTACCCTGATGATGATTGTGACATTGATCAAAACATGGCGGTAATGAATAATATGTGACAAACACATTTTACATATGTGCATTTTTTGGTTTTATTAATTCATATGATACACACAGTTTCTTCAGAACATGATCGTACATGTTAACTGGTGTAGGTGCTGAAGACAGTTCCAAAACACACTGGAGCAGAATATTTCTATTTGTGTCTTGAGTTGAATGGCAAAATGTCATCACTTTTGTGGGATGTTACATCTTGTAGGATGACAGCTTGTTACCAATGTTTTTACAGCCTATTGACCTGCTTGATCTGTGAAGGTGGAACCAATAGGCTATCCCAAACCTCTGGAAACTAGCTGTTGGCCTGTGCTGCATAACATCCCAGAAGAGCGAATGCATTAAATACACTACAGCTGAAGCCTGGAATCTTGCACAAATCACAAAATGTCAAAAATGCACTTCATCTTGCTGGGTCCTTCAAGTGGCAAAGATTTATAAATTTTATTTATGACTCATTTAGTGATACTATCATTATCTGAGTTTGGTGGGATGAGTGAATAATGGATTGGGAAGGATGTGGGAAGAAGCATTCATGGCCTATGTCTAGGTATTGTTCGTACAAGATAGTCAACCAAAGAAAATCCTCTATTAAGGTAGTTGGTGTCATGGCTAAGATTTGAAGCTGCCACCTCTTGAATACAAGTCAGAATCATTTCTGCCTGTGTCATCTTGCTCACTGCAGCTATCTTATGTGTCTCTGCTTCCACTAATAAATAGTGAATGAAGAGGATGATTTTTGTGGTTTTCAGACTGACTGTCATGCATTGCAAGACTGATAAGTTGTGAATCATGTAATGAAGACTGTGCTATATTACCTTGAGATTTTAAGTTTAATGACAATTAATTATAAAATTATTGTAACCATTTTCTATAGTCAGAGCCAAATTAGTGCTCTGTGATTTTGGGTTTTGACACTGGTGTTGATAAAGATTCACGTCTGATATATGATGTCATACTGATGTGTGAGTAGTTACTGACATTTCAGAGGAGCTTGCTGCCTCCATCTTCAGAATGGTGAGGCTGTAAGTTCTTCCAAAATGTTGGTAAATATTTACCAATCAACACAGCATCATTTCTCAGAAGACTTGTATCTTCAAAATAATCAGTGCTGACTCTTAGAGCCCTAAAATTTAGTATGACATGTGGAGCATGGGTGTTTGACCTTTAAATGTAAACTGTCAGGATCACAGTCATGCAAAATAAATGTTCGCTTTTGAAATAAAGACAGTTGATTATCTGTTATACATAGTTATATGAAATGTTTTATGATATAAAGTGAGGAATTTATTAGCAAATTTTGTATGACACATTTTGTTGGCAAATATGTCACAGGTCTTCATGTTGTGTTTGACAGGATTTCTTTATTGAAATTTGTATTTTTGCAACAATACATTACAAAATTCCAGCAGCTTTGTAGTTTTAGATTGAGCATAAGTGCTCTTTAGCTTTGCCCAGTAGGCAAATTACATTCAGTGATAACATTACTGGGAAATGTATTTGTGCCCTCACTTGGTTTCTAGTGGGTACTGCTGCTTTGGTTTAAGCTAAGAGAACAGTTATTTTATCTTAGATTCAAAGGGAGTAGGGTTGCATGTACATGTAATGATAAATATTATAAACTTAAGCAAGGAATGATAACAACAAAGGTTGGTTTATTTGATTGTTTGAACAAAAATATCTATCATGTTGTAAATTTTGCTATGCATAATAGACATTATGTATGATATGGAATGTTTTTCTGCTTCTCGTACACAGTTTCCCACTTGGTCTGTAAGTAGGCAGGTGAATGTGTTTCTTTAGTTCAAGCTAAACAGTTTATGAGAAATTTAAAGTAATTTTTTCAATATTTGTTGAAAATAAAATGAAATTCATCTTACTATAATACAGTGTAAATTTTTGCACCAAGAAATATCCCAGGAAGAAGAGGGGCAGAGTAATGTCGGAAGTGATATGTAAAATAATAGCAATAGGAATTTAAGTGTTTTGCACTGTCCATGGTTCACTATAATAAACTGAACCACATTATAGTTACTATTTATTTTCAGTTTTCAATATTGAATTGATTCCATTTCAGAAATTGGAATTTCTGCATCATCTCGACGGAAGAGGCGTATTCCTGTAAAACGAACATTGGTTGTAAAGGAACGTATTGTACCCAAAGAGCGACCACCTGTGAAAGAGCGTCAGCCCTTAAAAGAATGCCAGCCCATGAAAGACCGCCCTCTTCCAAAAGAACGTCTGGTTACAAAGGAACGACTTCCTCTCAAGGAACGAGTGCATATTAAAGACACTGCCCAACGTAAAGAACGTGTGCTAAAGGTTAAAAGTGAAAAGAAAGAAAAACAAAAAGAGAAAGGGAAGGAAGAAAAGGAAAAAGTGAAAGCAACAGAAAAAGAAGTGGAGGGAAACACAGAAGAGGAAAAACAAAAGCCTGTTGAAACAATGGTTAAATCTGAACGAAAACGTCCCGGTAGGAAAAAAAAGGAACGGGAAACGAAACCTATGATTATTAAACCCCCCCGTCCAAAAGCTGTCCTTGAAGGATACTCCTGGCAGTGTACTGACTGTACTGTGGTGTTACCAACATTACAAGAACTGAGAACCCACCATCAAATGGAACATAACCAGCCCCCTAATTTCAAGTGTATTCAATGTGCTAAAGTGTACACCCGATACAGAAGTTTTGCAAGACATGTAAAATTGCATCGCAACCCCAAGAAATTCAGGTAAGATACAGATGTGATTGTCTAAGCTCAAGTAAAGTAATCATATTTCATTATTATTTCTTGTCTTCAGAACAAAATCGTTTCCTGGATTATAATAAGAACCGTAATATGTTTGCCATGTGTGTGATGTGCTGTGTATGTTTTACAGTTTGGATAGATCAATTATTCCTTTACTCAGTTGCTCTGTTTCAAGTGCAGGGGTTTAAACTCTCCTTGATGGTCAACACTGGCCTGCAGTTTCCTGCAGTCCTACCAAAATTTTGTGATACCTTGTATAATTGTTACATGCCCTCCACCTCCATCCAGCATTGAGTGGCAAGGGACAGGCACACTGCCAGTTGTATGTGTTATTTACAAGCAGCGTTCTACTGTCACAAGATGCCTGGCTGCATTTGTGCTGTACAGTATTGTAGATTTCAAATAAGTTTATGTGCTGCTGAGAGGTTGGTTATATGATTATTTGTTTATTGAACAACACTGTTATGTAGCATAGAATAATACTGAGTTACGAATTGAGAAGCGCATGGAAGGCAGGGACTGTGCAGTTGTGATAGCTGTTAAAATGGTATGCAAGTATTGCAGGAGAATTTATTGATGTGATTTACATTCTCATTCTCACTATTTTTTAAATTACATGAGGTTTACTTAATTTCTTAATTTGAGTGTTATTTTGTTCACTGTTTTAGCTGGTACATATTGTGCTTTTGATAAGGCATGCAACCAAATGGCACAACTTTTGCTGGTCATATGTAAAGTGGATGTAGAGTTAAGACTTGTTCATTAATGGATGTGGCAGTACCACACTAAATAGCATCACATCCCAGAAAAACAGTCTTAACATTTAGTACCTAAGCATCCTCAAATTTTGTTGTATAAAATGTTGGTTGTTGCAGAGTTATTTTGATGCTCATAATAAGTAGCTTGACCGTATGAATAGAATAGGTAGTTCATCACTATAGTTTAACTGAGTTTTCTGACTGTTCCTTGTGTGAATTTTAAGGGGTTTTGTATGTCATGTATATCTATATAGACATTATCTTCGAGTTACTTACATCATTGGATATCAGGAAGCCTAAATCTCTTATTTATTTGAACTTCAGAAGACCAATTACTCTTTAGGAAATGGAAAGTGTTCAATGGTGAAGGATGCGTGCTATAGTGAATCTGATATATGAAGAAACAATGGAATATATTTTTAAGTTTGTGTGGTGTTCATTGACATCTGTGTCCATCCTTTTTTGCATATATATGTACTGGGCTCCTGTACACATTTTAGTTGTGGTTACATTTATCCATAATTTCTTCACCAGGCTTTTTATCTAGGATGATACTGTAATTAGAGTGATTACTATTTCAGGTGTGAAGAATGTGGAAAATGTTTTTCCCAAAAGACAGTTTTGCAGTCTCATAGCACTGTTCACACTGATGCCCGCCCTCATGTATGCCCACAGTGTGGGAAGGCTTTCAAACAGTTTAGTTCATTGTACCTACACAGCAAGTGTCATCTGCCTGACCAAGTGAAACCCAAATTCCCCTGTGACATTTGCCATAAGGAGTGAGTAATTGTATACTTTATCTAAAAAAAGGTATATTATTCATGACTTATATATTTAATTTAGTAATCAGCATTAATATGTAATTACTTTTTTTATCATAGGTTAATACGTCTTAGGGAACAAGAAAAACACTATTGTAATTCTGATATTCATTCATTTGCAGCTTTGCTACGAAGCATACGTTAGAGACTCATCGGAAGATACACACAGGTGAACGAAATTTTATCTGTGATGTATGTGGAAAGAGCTTTATTGCCAAAGGTAGTCTTGACTATCATATCCTAACCCATTCTGGTGAAAAACCCCATCACTGTCCAGTTTGTGGTAAGGGGTAAGTAAACTTGTTTGTTTATATATTTCTTGGATCTGTATTTATATATCTGTTGGTCTTTTAACTGGTAGATGTTTTATGTGATGGTTTATTCTTTTTTGTTTGTTCTATTTAAGACTTCAGTTACCTTTCATTCGTGTTAGTAGAGCAAGAAATTGTACAAATGTCATTTCTATGGTATCACTTTCATCATTTATATTTACATAACACTGACATACAAATGTGATATGTTTTATGCAACACTTTCTCTAGAAACCTTATTCCAGTCTTACCTGTTGCTGATTGTTCTTATTTGGTCTTCCTGGTTACTCCACCCATGGCGCTGCTGGATCTTGTTTCCAGGTCTGCAGTTTATGTCCTGCTTGGTCTGTATCCAGCAATTCAGTTCTGTTTGGTAGTACTGGTATGAACTAGGCATTACCCACAACTGTTTTGCAATCTTCAATATGGCCATCTCTATAATAAATAATGTTGCTTGATAAAATCTTTCACAACTCATGATTATTCCAGTATTTAAAACTATGCTTCCAAAAGAATAAATATTATTTTTGTTTCGATTCAGTTCGTTATTGCAAGTTATACTTCTTCTTCCATGCTTTTCTACGTACTGATATTTATTGTTAGGGTTTGAAATACATTTCCGAGACTTACACATGAAACTGAAAATGTGTTCACCATGATGAAGACTTTGAAGTAAGGTATCTTATTTTGGTTGCATGTAAGAGTTTAACCTTTTCTTGGACTGATTCTTTTAAACCAGCATGTAGCATTGTCTGATAAGAATGGAAATGTAAAGGATTTTAAAAGTGTATGTCGTTAAGGTTTTGTGGTTTTCATTTTCTGCGAGTGTATTATTACGTGCGTTTTATCAGTGGCATTTTTCAAATAAAAATTGATTTACGGAAATAATCTTTTAGCACAGTAATGGAATAGACATTGGAAGTGAAGGAATATTTAAATATTCTGGAAAAATATTGTGGTTCTATTTACAATATAATGAAAAATTGTTGAGGCCATTTTTCCCCTTGACATTTGTGAACCAAAATGTAAGCAAATGCGCACGTTAATTAAAAAATATACATTGTTAATCATTTTTGTTAGATGGGCAGTCTTCATTTCACAAAGGTCTGTCATATTAAATATCACAATAATGAAATTTTATAATGAACACATCCACCACAAGACTCATCATCTGAATCTGTGGAATCATTGAAGCTAACAGAAAAGTTGAAGGGAAGAAAAGGGCTTCCATTATTTGTAGGATGTAATTCTTCCCTCCCTTATTTTTCTGTGCCTTTTGTTTGGGAGGGGGTTGTTGTGTGGTGAGATGTAGCATTTCTGATAATCTGATATGTTTCTGCTAGTTGTATGTCTCATTTCAGGGCATAAAACTGATAATTTTGAATTTGTTTGGTTACTTTTGATCGTAGGAGAGCTTAACCTTTAATTTGTGCATATGGGGAATAGCAACTTCCTTTATGAAATTTAATCTCCTTAAGATTGTCCTAATATTAATTACCTGTGCACACTTAGATGTCTTGAGGTGGCTTTTTGTTGCTTAGGTTCTCTGACTTAAAATGTGTATTAATTTCTCATCGACCTCATGAATGCTACGTGCCCCCATCTTCTCTTTCTCCTTGAGTTGATAATCCTAATTATGTTTGATGAGGAGTACAAATACAGAACTTGTCCTAATGCTGTTTTGATGTATGTACCATGCATCTTGTACAGTTTATTATCCAGACCAACAAATGAACAACATATATATATAAACAATACTTTATGCAACAAAAGTACTCCTACATGCTGCAATGCATCTGCATCATCCTCAGGAGGTGTTATACTTTCTATTTTGCTAAAGTTACAAAAATATTTAAGATTATAAAATTCAATAAATTCAGTACATTTAAATGTTTATAGCTGATGATAAAATACACTCTACAAAAAAACATTGTGAGCTGTCAAATGTTATAATTATAATACGTGGAAGTTGATTGCTTGGTGGCTGCATATACCATTTGGACTGACTTATAGGAGTTATCCCTATGTTGATGTTTCTTGTATGTTGTTCATTTGTTGTTCTGGGTAATAAATTGTCCTTATGCTGTTGTGCCATCTGCTTTGTATTTTCTCTCTTTTAAGATTTTTCATGGTAGTATAAAGTGTTTTTCATCATGTTTCTAGGTTCAAAACAGCCCGATTATTAGGCAAACATGCTACGCTTCATACAGGAATCAAACCACATCAATGTGATGTGTGTGGGAAGCAGTTTCGAGAACGTGGGGCTCTCAGAGAACATAATCGTATTCACACCGGTGCCATGCCGTATACTTGTGAGTTCTGTGGCAAGAACTTTAGGTTCAAGGGTATCCTTACAGTAAGTGTTTACATTGTTTCATATATAATTAATGTTTGTATGAAGAAATTTTAGGTTTATAGACTGGAAAGAATACAATATTTCAACCATGCAATGCCTTGGAAGCTGTGAATGCATCTTAGAGTTCTGCTGAAATTTCATGGCAAGAATTAAATTACCTACTGCATTAAAAAAACCTATAATTTTCTCATAATATTCACCATATATCTCAGTGCTTCAGTTTTTATGTATGGAAATAAATGTCAGTGACATAGCAAGCATGTGAATAAGTAATTCATTTCATTGTAGAGTGGAATTGAATTAATATAAATGCATTAATTTCTATGTAAATGCTTCACATTCATGACTCTGAGAATTAGGTGATTGAAGTGGAGTTAATATTTGTGTTTAATAACCGCAAATTTTAGTGCCTGAACCTTTCCTTAGCATTCATTTCCAATTGCATGTTTCATCGTGAATGGTTGTATGTTTTGCTGGCAGTGCTGCTTGCTGGCATGAACTTTGGCTTGTGTGTTGATTAGAAGGTGCAGACCAATTCTTGCAGGATGTCTTTTTACTGTGACAACAGAAAATTTTCTGGTTATTAAATTTTTGGGCCGGCTTCTAGCCTCATGAAAAATTTGTCATGCCGTGATCTGATAGTTTCAGACTTTAATAAGTGTGATTAAAAAAACAGCTGTGTAAGAACGTTTAGTCATATGTCTCTACATCCACTGCAGCTGTTGCTATACACATGTTTCATTGATTACTGATATACTTTGTGGATGTATGTTGGAAGTCAGCAGCATCTACACTGCCACTGAGAATTCTTTATAAACATTTCGGAGTTATTGATATTAAACAAACACTTTTTTATATTTTAATTATTTAATTAACCAATGAGAAGCAGGTTTTATTTTTCAAAGCAAAGATTATCATCCCTTAAACCTGCGGCACACTTCCATCTAGTGTCTCTAAGGCTTACAGTATGTATTAGACCGTATGCCAGTGACATGTGATATGAAGTTTATGAATTCAACAAAAATATAGCAGTAAATTTTAATTTAAATGTATTCCTTACTTCCATTGACACTATGCTGATATATTCAGATACCTTTGGAATATGTCAGTATTTTCATTCGTGGGATGATATTGGAGAACTTCTGTTACCAAAAACCTTGAGGAGTACTAAGTCTTCAGTTCATTGTAGTCCGATATGAAATGGATGTTGACACAGACACAAATGAAATTAATTAATATAAGAAGAATACAAAATATTTTTCATTTTGGGTTTGAGGTTTTCACATTGGTGTTAGTGAAGATTCAAGGCTGGTATATAGTTACTGATATTTCAGAGGTGCTTGCTCCTCCTCCTTCAAATCTGTGTGTCAGTGAGATCATTTCGGGCTTTTATTTCTGGAAAAGTGCTAAATATTGAAAGAAAGCAATTTTGCATGAAACAAGGATGAGCTGTTTATGGCACAGAGTAACATTGTTACATTCAGCATGTCATGAGACAGTTTGAAGGAGATGACTTCAGGCATCAGGGATTTTGCAAACATAGATGTGTATTAATATTAAGTAAAATAACATGTGCCAGTATCCTACTGATATTAAAAATATCACATTGTTCAGTAAGTAGTTTTATCATTGGTCATCAGGTTCATCGCAGGCAGCACACTGGTGAACGTCCTTACAGCTGCGCTGAATGTCGTAGAGAATTCACAAATTGGGCCAACTACAACAAACATATGAAACGACGTCATAGGAGTGACAATGACCCTAATAGTATAAACAGTATAAGAAACTCAAACCGCACATACCAGGTATGGAGTTTCATTGTCATTTGTCTGTATCTTATCAAAAATATTGAAGATTAAATACAAAATTATAATCTTGCATGTTTTTTATATTGATGTGCCACTTGGTCTCTCACATTGAGGACAGAACATGTACATACTGAGGGTGCTTGAGAACAGGGTGGTGAGGAGATTATGTGGACCTAAGAGAGAGGAAGTAGGAAGATACTGGAGAAAATTCCCTGTAGTACTGCAGAAAATTACATGATGAGGAAGTTCGTAATTTGTATCTTCACTACACGTTACTGTGATTGTAATAGCTCTGTGTGCAGGTGAGAGGTTGATGTTAGGTTGTATCTTCAGGACAGAGGGTATGAGTGTGTGGACACAGTTTATCTACTTCAGCCTAAGGTCCAGTGGTGGGCTAATGTGAACACAATAATGACTTTGTGGGTTTCATAAAGATTAGTGTGTATGGGCAGGAGCGGACTCTGTGCATGGACTGTGCTCTAACTGTATCGTGTTGAAAAAGTCTAGATTATGTCTCTTCCATTTGAATTACATTGGGAAATGGTATTTTACTGACTTTCCTGCACCCATCTAGACTGACCCTGGGGCCTATCCAGCCTCCTGTACAGTGGGTACCTGGTCATTTGCAGGGTTGAAGTTGCAAGGGCATGGTGTTGCCCCTCCCCCCCCCCAAATATAGCACCAAGGTTAAAGAAAGAGTTCAGCTGTACCCCTTCTCTCCCTCTGTGCTATTGTGGCATGTCATAGGGTGAACTTTAGGTTTTACCTTTTTATTTTATTCACACTTACAGCTCTGTATAATGATTGTGCCATGATTGTCAACATGAACTACTGTAAAAGTGATTTTTGAAGCCTGTGATTCAACACAGCATAATGCAGTTGGTGCATTGTCCTGTATGTGTGAATTGAGGTACAGTGGTCTGTGGACGGCCAGTGCTGACCTGGGCATTAGTCAAATTGGTTTTGGTTTCTTTGGCTAGCACTTGGATTTCCACAGAGTTTGTTCAGAGTCTTTATACCAGTCTGAAATAAACTTTGCGGCTGGTGTCCAACAGACTACATTACATTTGTTAGTACAGTTCTGTCAGAACACAGTCTGTGTGCATGAATTCCGACACAACACATTTGGAGTATGGTCCATATGCAGGTAGTGTTTAGTCCAGTATGTGTGAATTAGCCACACACATCAGGTAAATTCTTGACTGCCTGAGGACTTCCATCTTCTGAGGAAAGTCTCTGCTATATGGAGTTAGCGAAGTGCATAAAACATGTATTGAAAGGATTTTTCTTGTAGATGAATGGTTAACAAGATGTACCCAAATATGTAACAGGGTCTTAATTGATATGTGAATTAATTTCCGCTGTTTTATGTAGCGTGTATTTCTTGTATTTTGTTTCCATTGTGGCAAGTAGTTTTAAATATTTGAATAAGTTGTTTGAAATTTCAGTATTTTTACTGGCATTATTGTATGTTTTAATGCAGGCCAATAACATGGGAGCTGGCACAGGGATTACGGTTGTTAGTCCAAGCAAGCTGGGTTCGACAACTCCAACATCAAGTTCAATTTCAGTAGGCTCAATTGTTGGCAATGTGTACAACTTGAGTAGTAATCATAGTGTTGGTGAAAACAGCAACAGCAGCTCAGTCAGTAACATGACAACGCAGAACACAATTCCTAATGTCTACAGCCAGAACCATGGAAACATAAGTTCAGCTGTTGCCAAAATGGCAGCTGTAAATATCTATAATACGCATATCAGTAACAACAGTGGTAAGATGGGGAACATGTTTCATAGTGGAAATCATACAGGTGTTAAGATGGCATCTATCAGCAACGTTTTCCATACAGGACATCAACAGGATAGCCAAGACTCAGTCGATAGAACCACACAGCCCACTAACCCATTAATGGGATCATATCATGTGCCATCATATGTGACAGGAGGTTTGCCCATGGGAAACATGGGTTACTATATTCCACCTATTCACCATACAGATCCAAATATGGACATGTTACATAACAGAATGACAAACAATCAGTAGCATATTAAGTGATGGAAGAGACTGGCAGCATGAACAGTAGTATACTTTAAATGAGGAAAGTCACAAGGGCTAGCAAGTAATAACTGCACTGTTTGTACATGTATGTGCTGGTACACACCAAACTGATGTTTATTTTCATTTTGGTATTATAAATATGGCAGTTTTCGTATTTTTGTTATAGGATATGATACCATGTCACCGGGTGATAAGTGCCTGATATTTGATACAGTGTAGTGGTCTAAATATGTCAGCAACCAATTACCATTCTTCTTAGACATTTCATCCCTTGAAGATGCAACTGCTATGCTGTCTTGAAACATTGCCATTATTCTTGGACGTTGTGACTCTTGATGATGAGACCATTATGCTGTCTGAAGACCTTTGGCAACTGATTACCATTCTTTCTGGAAATGTTGACAGTTATAAGTGAGACCACTATATTGTCTTGAAATGTTGGGGACCGACTACCATTGTTGGACGTTTTAACCTAGAAGATGAGACCCCTGTGTTGTCTTAGAATGCCAGGAATCAATTAACTAGTGATGTGGCATCATATTCAAAAAGAATAGAAACTTCAGCTGCACCACTGTGAACACCTAAAAATTCAGTGATATTTTATTCTGTTTGGCAGCAAATGTAGGGATAGATGCCAGAGCAGTACTCGTATATATTGTCTTTGTGTAATTCCAGTATTGCGCATGAAGAAGTTGGAAAATTATAGTTGCAAAACTGTAGGGTAACAGGTAATGAATGATTCTTTTAAACACGGTGAGGAAAACTGAACAGCAGCTAAGGTGTGTTACTAAGTATATGTTAAAACATTGTGAATCACAGACAAACAGGATATCTTGGGAAGAACACGACATTTGTTTTCCTTTCTGTGCATAATTTATGCTATTAGAGATTCCAGCTGTTGTTTGTATGTATGTCAGTTATAATCTTAGTTTTTCTCTGTCACTAAGTTCTTTTTTGAAAGCCTTTTACAAATGGTATCAAAGAATGTTTTATACAGAATTTATATGTTTATGATTTATTTTTCTATATTTTTCTGCCTAACTCCTGAACTTTATTAGTTACTAGCGCTGTCAAACCACATGCCAGGTACAGATTGCATGGAGCTGTCATATTGTTATTGTATGTCATACAAACAAAATGTAACAAAAGTTGCATATTTTTTTAAGAATGGTTATGTCACGGAATTTTATTGTTCTGTGTGAGTATGCTATTAATGATGCTGTTGTTGGTCCCACCTCAAAAGTTTGCATTCCTCTGTTGTGGTATTATTGATGGTAGGGAACTGTGTGGAAGGGTGAAGGTTATAATGTCACAACATTTTAGTGTCCTGTGTGAGTATGCTATTAATGATGCTAGTGTCAGTTCCACCTCAGAAGTTTGCATCCTTCTGTTGCGACATGATTGATAAGGAACCGTGTGGAAGGGTGAAGGTTGTTACATCACAACATTTTAGTGTCCTGTGTGAGTATGGTATTAATGATGTTGGTGTCGATCTCACATCGAAAGTTTATGTGCCTCGTTTCTGGTATTACAGATGGTAGGGAACTGAACTGTACAAAAGGGTGAAGGTTGTTTCTAATTCTTGGTTTTTAACAACACTTTCTGTCACTTAGATTGTAGCATGGAGTTACATATTGGTTACTGAAGACTGAATTGGACGTGATTTTGTTCGTACTGGTTACAGTCTAATATGAGGTGCTGTCGTGGTATCTGCTTGGACTGACTGAGGAAATATGGTGAAAACCTTAGGTTAGATGTTCTCTGGTTGATGTTTAAATCTGGGACCTCCCAAATACAAAACATTACTTAAAGCCACCCACTTGACTGGAACATTGGGTGGGGTGATCCTGAATGGCATAATGTTCATTCCAAGTACTGTGAAAATTCGTCATTTAGTTAAAACAGGAACATGGTACCTTCTGTGCAACAAACATCAAGTGAAAAGTCAAGCTTTTATGCTGATTCATTGTGATGGTCAGGATGCTGGTGGCCTGTAGCAAGATGCAATTGCCCAATTTTGTGCTGAGTTCTGGTATGGCTGATTCGACCACATGATACATGATGGAGACGTGCTGATGTTACTCTTTGACGCTAGTCTCAGTGGAAGATCTGGGTCTGTGTGACATAAACTGTACCACACTTGCATGGAGTACTGTATCCACACAATGTCTTGAGGGCCACATAATCTGTCATGGACTAACTGGATATGTTTCTCAGTGGGTAGCATGCTGTCTGTATGTAATGATGATGTCATGATACAGAAGATGGCAGTTTTAGTCTTTGCTGCTGTGAAAACTTGAAATCAGTTTAATTCTTTTGCTAAAGGAATGTATGAAAAATATACCTTCCAAATCCAGAGTTGCAGGGTACCAGATGGTGTGGGATATAGGGCATCATCCAATGTATTTTGTTTGCCTGCTGTTGGTGAATGAGTGGCAACTGAAATTGACTGTGAAGATTTTAAGCATGTTTTAAAGTGCTGAAAAACACAACTGTAGTGTGATCCAAATGTTATATTTAAAATATATGATACAGAAAATATTTCATCTGAACTGAAAATTTATCGTGTAGCATCTATCAGGCATGAATAGCCCTGTCCTGAGCCATGAAGTGTTGGAATGTGGAATATGTTGTCGTGTTCTGAGATGCCACATGAAAGAGATGTGGCAGTTGCTTGTGTGAGTTATGGTCTGAAATGTTTTGTTTGGACAGCTACATTGCAGCTATACTCTGAAAATCAGGACGTAACGTCAGTTTAAAATATCTTTTTTAATTTTTTATTTTAAGAATATTGGAATTTTACTTTATTGGTTCCTTGTAAAGGCACCAGTCTAATAGAATAGAATTCTGCTTTATAGCAGAGTCCATGATGAAGTACCCTATGTACTGACAGAGCAAAAACCAACTGTGTCTGTGGCAACAGATGAATTACTGCTGCATCAGTCTGCTTATTGTGTTGAATAAAGAATTATAAACTTTGGAGGTTGAAAGTATGACAGTTGATGGTCACATCTTGGTAATGAAAGATGTGTTTCAGCAGTTGTTCTAGTGATTTTGTATATACTTCTCACTTAGATATGAAGAGCAGCTGAATGAAAAGTTTTTGTGAAACATGCAAGGAAGAGAATTATGTCGTCTTGGTTCTAGTCATAAACTATGGACGTTGTTATTCAGACAGAAGTTACAAACAATTTTATTCACATACTCCAATAAAAGATTTCTTTTTCCACCCACACTTTGTGTCCCCTGTTCAGTATCCCTAACATTTAGGAGGGATTACTGTATTAAATGTTGGCAGCATCACTGTAAACCAGATAAGAATTTTCATTATGTCGAATGAAATGTTGCCAAACAGAAACAGTTTTGACTTTTTCGCAGAAAACAGAACGAAAGTAATTGAAACAAAACTGTATAAACTGATGAAAGTTGATATAGGGCAAGGAATTTGTGATTTGTGCTCCCTTCTGTAGTGTGATATGATGTTAGCAGTTTGTAAAATGTTATGTACACGCAGAAATTCAACATGTACAGTCAGTAAAAAAAAAGTTTTTGGTTTGCTATGAATGAAATTAAAAAGACCAAAAAATTTACATTTTAGGTTATGAATTTTAATGGCTTAATTAAATTTCTGTTAGTGAAAAGGTGGACACATTTTTAGAAATTTCTAAAGTATTTGAAATTCTCTATAGCTGATGCATCATGTATTCATTGTTGCTGCAGAGGTGGAATATGTATGTTATAAGGAATATCATGACCAGAAAGTCACTGAAAAATTCCATACACTGAAGTGTCTTGTTTGCAGTTTATGTGAGTTTTGATTTGATGTAAAATTGGTACATACTATACTTACAGATTCAGTATTTTTACATCACTTACATATTCAGTATTTTTACATCACTCTTGGTGAAGTATATTAGGTTGATGGTGAATTCCAGAAGTATGCGATCGTGAACTTGTGCTGTTTCTTTCCTGTATTTGTTAATACTGTATTGTTCTGCATTTTACTGCCTATGTGCATAGTGTCTTTTAACTGGCAGGAACCGTTTGTATTGTGACACTGCACTTTAAGCAAATCTTATTTTGTTTGATTTAGCTGCAAGTAGCTGAAAGTATAAGTGGCCATGAAGATGGAGGCAGTGTGTTTTTCTGGAATGTTGGTATCCACATAGAAGGTTGTATATGATAGCACATCCCTGCAGAGCACAGTAAAAAAGTGTTGCTGTTAAACTGAATGTTTCAGTTGTGTTACTATTGTGGCCTATTTCTTGCTAGTTTCAACTTACACTTCTTGCTGTTGATTTATAGTAAATTAATGAAGGTACCGTAGTTCCTTATTTGGACTTTGTCCAATCATTTGAGTGAACCAAATCATATCTTGCTCTCTCTCTCTCTCTCTATCACTGTCTCGTTGCTTGTTTGCTTCAGGTTAATTCATATAATAGAAAGTACATATGTCAGTCCAAATTGAGACTGAAAATATGAAATTCATTTCATTTTAATTTACCTGAATACTCAACTATATGATGACTTGGATTCATAACAAACCACACTTTTCTGCATTCATAGTTTTATTTCCTCTTCATTGGGTATTACCATCTTCATTTGCTGCTTTTGCAGCTGTGCCTTCTTGCATATGACTGCAGTCATGTATAGCATAGATAAAGTTGTGAAGGATGTGTCATAGTACAGCATGCATGTTTTCTTCACATTTTTGTTTTGTGTTGAAATATTCAGTGCCTCTTCCAGTCTTCCTTCTCACTGTGAATCACTACTTAGTTATCTAGAAGCCTTTTATTAATCCACACATTTTCCAGTAACAAGAGCAAGTATGCCTGATGATATTAATAATTTATGTAATTTATTTTAATGTGAATCATATTATTTTAATTAAAGACATTTGCCTGTCTTGTAATGGATTTTATGTTGTTTTGAAGTATTCTTGCTAGCTGTTGATTAGCTTTCCTCCATTTTTATAAAAAGTTATGTAATAGAAAATCATATGTAGTGAATATAGTGGAAACATAATTGTGTTGTGAGACTTGGGTCTGTTATTTTGTACTGTGAAATACTGATAGAATTTCGATAAAACCAACAGATTGCAAACTAAGCTAGGGCTTTCCCCTTCCCATCATTGTAATCAGGGTGTGTATGTCTGTGTACCAGAACTCTGGTTGCTTTTTGATGACATACTTACCAATTTTAGCAGTAAACCTGTTATGAGGAATGGAAGTGCCTAGCTTAAGATACAGTCTGAGATATATGTTGAATAAATAAGTCTTTGTATAAAGACTGAAGACAGAAGTCCAAGAGAAGCATACGAAGATTTGCGTGCATGGAAATTACAGTTTACAATGATAACCATTGCTGCTACCATCACCCACAATTTTTTTTGCCATATCAAGCTGACATTGTGGAGTGTATGAACCTGTGTAGATAGGGTGTTGAAAAGAAATTCAGCTTGAACACAAGTTTCTGTGATCTCTCCACCTTTAGAAAGCCATAGTAAATTGCTCTCTTTTTTTATTTAAGTGTAAGTGTGAACATACGTGACTAGTGCTGTGTACATGAGAAAAAAATGAATGGGTTTTCAGTATACATTACTTTCTTGAGAATGTGTAAAACTGAATATAATTCATGAAAACTGGAGTAATTTGGCAGTATGAAGGTGTATATAAAATATACTGCATGTATGTAATGCCATGTGCCATGTTCAGAATTGTGACTGTGTATATAAATAGGGATATTTACATGGCAGCAGTGGCGTAGATAACCAGTCAGGTTCCCCTCCTGTGACTCAACAGTTAGGTGCCCCCTATTATTATTGGTGAAGTTACTCCCATATGGCATAACAGGGATCCTGAATACTGCATTCTGTTAGAAGAATGGGATCCAGTCTGAAAGAATGTACAAATTTCTTTAGTTTATATATTTTGTGGCCACTCTGACACTTGGGGCTCCTTGTGCCAGGTGGTATACAGTGATCTTATTTATGCCATTGCAAGACCTCATCCTGTATATTTAAAAATAGGTCATTCAGAAAAGTTTGCTTTTTGGACTTGTAACATAGTGTCTTGAATGGAAGCAGATATTCAGCTTCTTGAATCATATATTGTTAGGCTAATACTTGGATAGTATGTTTTTAGGAGGCTTATCGATTGCTTTTTTTTTTTATGTTGCCACTGTGAGACTTGCTGATTGTAACTGAAACTCAGACATAATATGATCCAAAAATCAGGAAAACTGCAGAGGGCAAAAGGATGTCGTGTATATGGATGAACTCCATAAGAACAGGATGTGTATTCCAGATGCAAGAATATTTTTGGCATTTGCTTCTCTTCCACTTTTTCTAAAATGAATATAAAAATGGTATTGCTTCTTAGTTATATGTGGAAAGTGCTCAGTTCAAATCTGAGCTAGGACTTTGTGTGCATTGAAAGGTATTTTTGCTTCGGACAAATCCTAGGAGAGCTCAGATGAGACCACAACTGCTTGCTTCCACATCCTGTATGATTTGTTGTTCATATATTGTCCTTCTGTCCCATACTGTGTCATCTGAGCTTCTGACAGTGTAATTAAATAAACTGTAGGTAATTAAATGATAATGTATGTGTTTACTTTGCTGTGTTGTGTGTGACATAATTTGCATATATCTTATATTAGTGATGGCACTTCATTTTTTGTGCCTTTAAGCATAGTTCCACAAAGAAGTTGCAGTTATGTTACATGCATTTTTTAAGAAGAAAATTGACTAAGTTTTTGATCAAATTTTTGTTAACATCGTTTTACCGGGATCCCTGTCCTGCAGTTTTACGTGACCATTAATCACTTATACAAGTGAACCTTTTATTTGATTTGATCTCAGGCCAATTCGTGTGGTACTTTTGGTGGATAGAGTGGCACTGCCATATACTGATGGTATTTTTCAGATGAGAACATACTGTCTACTGCATATACTTTGTGTTTGAGACAAAAATTTGGAATGAAGACAAAGTGCATTCTGTACACTAGTAAATACTTACATTAAAATTTTGCACAAATAAGACGGAATCCAATACATTTAAATGTATCATCTGTGCCATTGTTTCCAAACTGATGGTATTCCACTGGTGAAACTTTATGGTAGCTGAGTGGGGACATGAAGCCCCAAAAATAGGAACGTGTTAAAATTAATATGACACTTAAGATATATGTGACTTTAAAAATTAATTTCTTAAGAAAAGAGAAGCTTGTTTAAGCTGTGGTGATGCTATGGGTTTTCTTATACAGTGACCAATAGGATGCAAGTTGAAATGTTCAAGAATCGCTGGTCTGTGGTTTCCATATCTGAAACTCTTTATTAAAGTGAGTTTGAGGGTGATGTTTTCTCCATTATAAATATAGTTGTTGCATCAACACATTTGTTGCCAGAGGCTGATATATAAAAGTGGGTGTAACAGTGTGAGGGTAACATTGATGTTACAGGTATCTTGTCTCTTCCATGCTTTGAGCAATGTAGCATTCCCTTAATGTTCGCTATTTCGTTGGTGCTACAGCTGAACTTCATTTGTTCAGTTGGTTGAAAACAAAAAAGAATTCTTTTGTAAATTAAAACATATTTACTAAATTTAATATACCATGGTGTTGCTGCTGATTGGTGTTAATGACTGGTGTAAAACTGTTTTTTGTCTTAATCTAGTTTATTAGTTCCACATTTTATATAGGACCCAAATTAAAGCAGCACATTTCCTGTACCCTTCACAACAACTGCTTCTTTAAAGACGCACTGAGTTTCCAGTTTCATATGGGCTATTATCTGTGGCCAAGGCTTTGTAAAAGTCAAAACAAATGAAAGATGTTAATGAGACCTTTGTAAGCCAGTGTAAGCGCCGTTCATTTCTGCACCTACCCACTGAGGTAATTTCATATCTGAGGGTTTGTGGACACACAGAATGTTCCTAAAGAACTGTTGCTTGTATAAGACATGTTACAAGGCAGCTGTGCACAGATTAAGGAACTTCTTTTCAGAATTTACATAGGACTGATGAAAATACATACAGGAATGGGATACTCAGTCATGTTTTCTTACTGCATCATATTATGACCTACTGTATCTAGTGGCTCAATGCTACTTGCATTGAAGTGTTTAAACACACAACCGAATGTATTGCAAGTTTAAAATTTTAAGTAACAGGCTAATTGGTGAAAGAAATTAAAGGCAAATGCATTACTGCCAAAGGGTTAAAATCCATGCAGATTGCACATCATATCCTTATGTAAGGTATTAGTTATTTATAGAATAATCTTATTCTTGTCACATTCTTAAACTTTATGTGCCCATTGCGGAGCTGGTTTGGTGTTAAATTTTGTCATTAATGTTACCTTTACCTCTGAATTACAGTAGAAACTGGTCACCAGCCCTCTAATACTGGGGGTTTTAAAGTCCCCTGTTCGTAGATGATAGAGGTTAAACTGTATACTTATAGGCACTAGTGTATAAATTTTTTGCAAGTTTTGACCACTTTGAAGGTTACTGTCTTTTGGGATACCCCAATTTTGAAGGCATTTATCTTAATAGTTACTGCCATGAGAACCTCCACTTTTGCCACTTGCTGTCATCCAAATGTATACCGACAGTGGCAGGAGATTTACCTCTTCTACAAAACGTCCAGACAGGCTGTAGGGCCCTCCCAGCCTCCCATTCAGTTTTTACTGGGTTCTCTTTCCCTGGGGGAAAAGTTGCCAGGGCATGAGGGTGATCACTCACCTCCATCTAGTGTTGAGGTTAAGAATGAGTGGAGCTATGTTGCTACTTCCCATGTATGTCTTAATGCTTGGCATGGAGCCAACTTTACCTTTTACCGTTTTACTGAATATATGTGCTGTATAGTAAGGACTGACAGTAATTGGTTTATATTGCATAAGAATGTTCATATAGACAATATGTAGGTGTGGGTATGCCGTTCAAAACATTTAAAAGGGTTTCTAGTCACAAAACAATTGTAATCTGCGAAATTTACGTATCAAGCAAGTTCAGTTTCTAATATGCTTCCATAAATACAGTGTTTCACATATAAAATGGTATGTTTTGTGCAGACAACAGGGACTGGTTAACTTCTAAAGTGAGTTGTGTACTATATTTATTTCAGACAGAACAGTGCATTTCCAAGTCTCCCTCGTCCAAAGTACTTTTGTAACAATAGTCACCTTCTGTTATACACTTTCAGAATCACAGGGGAGTATTATGGGGTACTGACATGAAGAAGCAGGTTTCATTGTGACAGTAGCTTTTTAATGTTGTCAACATATAAACATTTAAAAAAGAAAAATAAGAAACAAATTCAGTACAAAAGCAAAGAAGGAGTCAGAAACATGATTTTTTAACAAATATTCTGTCTGCACAGGAGAAGCTTCTTGTAATTCATGTTCCATTGTACTAAATATGAGTTTTTATTTTAGCTGGAGGAGTTCTGAACAGCACTTAAATTTTTCATTGTTTATTAGACTGCAGAACCTGATATGCAGATTAGATTAGTAGAAACAAAATGCTTGCTTTCTTAAATCGGACAAGCAACACCAGACTGTGAGCATGTCCACTGGGGGAGTAATAGGTGATTGTTTTGTCCTCGGTCAGTGTGCTTATAGTTGTTGACCAAAATATCAGTTGAGAACTACACTCTTCTGGGTTATTACACAGCAAGTAGTGGTAATTACCACTGCCACTACTCACTGCATAATAATCCATAAGAGTGCAGTTCTCGGCTGTGTCCCAGTGGAAGCCTGAAATCACTCAAAATATCAGCTGTTTTTCATCAGCTATTTGTTACATCATGAAGGAAAATGTAGGTGCTGTAGGCCCTTGGTCATCTGGACTGTATGTGGGGAGGGGTGGTCTGGATTACCCAGGAATCTGGATGAGTGAGGGGAATACCATGGTATAATAGGTAACATACAAAAAGTCATCACTTGTTGCTTGACTGAAATACCTTAAAGCAGAAATCCTGTACCTAACAGTATATAACTTATGACTTTGAAAAAGATTTAGGAAATAGAAAATGTTTATACAAATTGCAATGTGGAATGTATAAATGATGCTTAAACCTGGGAACATGAATGAAATTGGACTTCAAAAAGAAAAAGATATGATATGATATATTTGCTAACTGCAATTGGGTAGCCACCCAGTGGCAGTAGTACAGTACACATTTACACCCAAACAATACACAGAACGACACAAAACAAACAATACATAGAACAACACAAAAATTTTGGAAGAGTGCGGCCTGTGCCCCATCTTTGTGAGTTTTACCATGGCATTTGCCTTACAACTGAGAAAAAAGCACGAAAAAACCTCAGTCAGGGTTGACAAAGAGTGCCAGCTGGCACACTGAAGATACATAAACATACAATAAGAATACACAGACATAACAATAAAAATACATAATTACATTATTAAACAGGAATACAACCATATGTACATTGATAAAAAATAGAACCTAAAGAATATACAAGCAGCAACTTCATATTGTCTATATGTCTTCTAATAATGTTGGACACCTTATTACTAAGACCATCACTACACTGCAACACTTTGCTACACTTCACCACACTTCACCCAACTACACTTCACTATACTTATCGACACTTCATTTCCTCTCGTTTACACTTCACTACCCTCTCATTTGGCTTAACCCATTTACATTTCCTAACATTCTGTTACACCTCACGTCACTAAGCTAGACACAGTACAGTTCTCATCTCCAAACTTATTTCCAAAATTAGACCATGCAAAAGATGGAGAGATAAGGTAAAAGAGGACGTGAATGTAATGGGAATAAAAAATAGGTAGGCAATGGCCAGAGACTTTCAGGAATGGAGGAAAATTGTATGGGAAGCCAAGGTCTAGAATGGACTTCATAGCTCAAGAAGAAGGAGAATAGTATATAATACTAATAAAGATAATATAATTATAGTGGGAATTACTAAGCTACAGTTGGCCCAAAACTGTTGAAACCACTGGGGGTACCAGATTGCTGAGGGACCACTGTATTTAGAAGTACTTCTGATTAGAGGGTGCAGAAATGGCTGAGAAGCTTTGATGCTTGTGGTCTTTGTTCTTGCTGGTTGTAGCAGCATCATTTTAATATTTTTACGATACTAGAATATTACAGGTCTCATTCACAGTTTTATGGGTACAATTCTGTTTTTGAGCTGTCATAGTTTTATCGCTCTCGACCTTCCTTGTGTGGGAAAAGGGAATTCTAAATCATCCCATTGTTATAGGACTGGTGACCATATTTTTAACTACAGGGCAACATTAACACTTCACCAGCTGGACTATGCATGTGTCATTGAAACAGTTTAATGCAAAGTAAGCGAAGTTTCATTCCATAAACACAAGATGGACTGTACTATTTAGCCTTCTCCTGCTATCCAGGCAAGGTGAGAATGGTTATGCCAAACAAACACTTGAACTTTCAAAAAATGGTCAACCTGCACAAGGTCTGCTATGTGAAGCATGACATCAAATAACTGCAGTCCAGAACATTTTGTTTGTTAGGGAGCATGTGTAGTAAGAACAACATGTCTGTGCCTAAGAATAAGATATTTTTATTTAGATCATTTTATCCTAATAATAGAGTTTATCTGCATTGAATCTCCGTAATTTTGATACTTTATTACAGTACATTTCAAACAGCCTAACAGTCATAATTATTACTGTGTGACCTTCCATAAACAATGGTACCACTAGTCAAAGTGTTTATCGGGTAGTAATAATTAAGTATTAAAGGTGGAGTTTTGTTAAACCAGATACAGCACAGGAAGACTGAACAACTACATACTGCCAAAGCCTCCAAGAAAAATGGTTTCCTTTCCTTAGCATATACTGTGCATTGTTACTAGATTAGCAGCTAAACAGTACCAGTACATTATTCTGTTTTATAATGTATACTGATACGTTTAGTTAAGTTATATTATTAGTGTTACATATGACCGATGAATTGACTGTCCATTTAGTAATAATACTATAGGTTTATTACATTAACTTGATCCTTGCTTAGGAAAGAGAAGAAAAAATTATTTTGTAGTTCACACATACATACTGTAAGAAATGACATTTATACTGTATAAAACTTTTACAGCTAAATGAGAAAAATAAATTTTGACTAGTAAGTTTTAAAGGCTTGAAACAAAGCTTTGTAATGTTAAGACTAGAGTAATATGTTTTTATTTCTCCTGTCTGGATGTGTATCTGTGTATTTCTGTACAATGAGAGTTCTTTTAAAAGTCCTAATAAAAAATGAACTAAATTTTTTACATATTTATGACCTCAAAGCAATTCTTGTATGCATTATTTAATTTCATTGTAAGTTTTGTTATTTATGTAATTTAACAACTTGTTTACTTTGTATATCCTGAATGAAGGAGCTGCATGAAGATCCTGTTTATCTGCAAGACTGATTTTCTGGTATGAATGTATGAATTTAAGCTATGTCTGCTGTGTGAATCAGTGATACAAAGACAATTCCTGACTTTCTAAATCATTATGTTCAAGTTTTGCACAGGTCAGATTTGTGTATACCCATATATGTTTATACAAGGGATTCCAATTAAAATCCAAACTCCAACACAATGGATCCTGATTGGCTACAGCATGACCACCACACCTATGGGGTCACCCAGCAATATTTTTCTGCCACCTTCATCTCATTGCTTTTTCATTCCCATAAGGAAAAATTCGATGTTTTCTTTTCCAAAATGTTACTACTTAAATTTTTATTTTACTTTTTTTAATTGCATAACTCTGATGTGTGACTTAAAATTTCACAAATCTGAGAATGTCTGTACATCATCCACCTGCAGAATGTGGACCACTAAATTTGACAACAAGAAATGATGGAAGTGTTTTAACCCACTGGCCTGAATGATAGTCACCGATTTAAATTCTCTTATAACACAAAGAACTGGTTAAATGTGTCCGCATGAGTGTCATTATGTATATATATAATTGAAATAATGTTGAAGTAAAACAGATCATGTTATGCTTATGCCTCTGTGGAAGAAATAACTCATTCAGTAGTTTTTAAATATATTCATCTGGTGCATCATTATCAAAATTCGTGAAAAATAATTTGGTTATGTCAAGACCGGAATTGGCATAGAACTGTAGGTGAATGAAATGTGGGAAGGTTAAAGTGATGCATGATCATCATATTTGTTATACAGGTGGGCATTTCATACTGTGTATTTAATTTCCTGTAGGCCTATTCTATATTCAGATATTAAATTTATGATTAAGATCTGACTATATATGTATTACAGTCTTAATACATTAACAGGTTCTGTGGTGAAAGAAATTATTTGGGGTTTTCTAACTTAGGGATGTGAAAACTTTATGATGACATAATGTTGACACTTGAGAAACAAATCTCTTATGGATTAAAATTTAATTTAAAATTTTCACTGCATGAATGTGAGATAGGGTAATGTAGTATAGCAACTGGTCATGGCTTAAGTGGCTGTGGTTTGATTCCTGAGAGCCTGTCTTGTGCGTAGTGGTAACTGTCCTTGCATGGTATGTGGTGGAATGTGAAACTGAAAACTGATTTCAGCCTGGAGCTCAGGTTCAGAATGAGGAGCTGTGCTTTCAGGGCCTCATGTCTTTATGGCATGGTGCCAATTAAGCTCAGGAAAAAATTTACCATTATCATTTTATGCAGTACATTGTGATTTCAGCTGCTGATAAGGGACTATGTAATGGGGAGGTATACAGGCAAGATACAAGAAGTATAGTTTAACCTTGATAACATTTGCACATGTTTAACCTGTGGTACAGGCTGGTGCTGTTTGTGGACTACCGGTTGAGCAGTAAGGACAGGTGGTAATAGCATCCATGTAACAGTTGCACATTACTGTGATAAAAATGTGCTTGCGATCTTGGGCAGGCATCATTTGGTGTGGTAAATTGGTTGTAAAAGAGGTACTGCATGTTACAATATTGAATATGTTTCTACAACACTAATTCCCCAGTGTACATGCACATGATCAGTGACATATTTCAGTCAGAACTGTTATTTCAAGAGCATTATATCTTAATGAAAACTTGACAAAATCATATATCATGTGTGAAGTATACAGAACTAGGCTGCAATCTTCTGGGATGTGATGGTGTTGATCATGGATTTGTTACCTACATTTTGGGTCATCTTCAAATTTCTTGGACTATCCTGAAGATGGAAGCAGCAAGCTCCTTCGAAACGTCAGAAATATTACCAATCAACACTGCGTCATATCCAAGAACACATCAACAATGCTATGAAAACCAAGTACAACATTATACAGAACTAATGTGGAAGATTATGGGACTGACAGTTCACTGTCATAGACTTTTTATGTAATAGTAATTCCAGCTTCAAATTCAACTATTATTTCAGTGAATCTATATAGACAAGCCTCCCCTAAATTTTATTTGTGCGACACTTCTGTTCTGTAGGCCATTAACTTATAACTACAAGTTTTATGTTGGGGCAGATTCCGCGGCACTGACGAACAGGCTTCCGAGATCAAGAAAGATTTGGGGAAATACGGGATGCATATTTGAAGTCGGAATCGACTTGGTTGGCACCTACATGTGCCTCCGACCAGGGTATCTTCGGCATATTTGGCGGCAACACGTCCGATTGCGATACTTACTAGAATGGATTAGTACAAGTAGCACTCTGATCCATGCCGACCGGGGCAAGTGTGCTAGTATGGCGCCGGTATTAGTGAAAGGAAGTGGTGTGTAACGTCGAATGGTTTGAATTCGATGCTAATGGAGTGGTATTGGTGATTATAAATGGTTACGAAGTTGCTACGTATTGAAGTAAGTTAAGTGCTTGTAATTAACTTCATTGGGAAATTTCAGCCATTGGAAAACGAAGTTGTTATTTCGCTTTGACAAGATCTGAACGAAATGCAGTTGTCAGAGGTTAAGGAAGGAATGTGCGGCAGTGTAGTCAAATTTACACTTGCCCTGGGGTTAAAGATTACGCTGCAGAAACATATTGGGATTGGGGAAAGAGGGACAGATATTAGTATTATATCCGTGGGGGCGAAGAGGAAGGTTTCTGCTTTTGATAGGAACCAAGTATCATTTGGCCAGCCCACAGTCAGAGGGGGTAGGAAGGGTTTTGCATTTCATTTAGGTAGTATTGAGTAAAGAGAATAATGTCGAAGACTCTTTAGTATGGGAGTCAAAAATCATTAATTAGGGACAGTATCCTATGTCACCGCTTAAGGGCACAGGAATTGGGTAGAGAATGTCATATATGAGATGATGGGGTTGTAGGTGTGTTTCTTTTGTTCTTAATGTGTATTCTTCAAATGAGAGTAAACGTTTTGATACAGTACAATGACCATGAAGGGGCAAGCTAATTCCTCAGTTCCACATGAAAAATTTATTAGGGGAACCAAATGGAAAATTAAGAAGCGATAATATTTTCATACTAACTGTTGGGATCGAGAGTGTGCATGGAGCTAATAATGATAGTAGTGTTAGAACAGTAAATTTTGCCTCATCCAAAAATCAGATTTTTAAGATCATGATGTTGCAGTGTCAGAACATTCATAAATACATTTGCCATGGCCAAAGCAGCTTGCAACAAGAAGAAGACTGTCACCAGCCAATTGGTCCTAACTTTAAGGTAGAAATCGGTAAAAAGAAAACGACATTTTTCACCAGTAATCTGGACTAAAATTTAAGGAAGAAATTCCTAAAGTGCTACATTTGTAGTACAGCTTTGTATGGTGCTAAAACTTGGACACTTCAGAAAAAAAGATAAGAAATACCTGGAAAGTCTTGAAATGTGGTTTAAGTTTTTGTACATTAATCTCACTGAGTTTTGTTGTACTAATTGAACTGTGTTGAAGTAAGTCCTATACTAAAAAGTGTATAGGTGTGCATTTGTTATTTGTGCTTTGTATTCAGAGTGGTTCAAGTTGAAGACATGCTTTATCATCTTTGCTTTTAAACTCTGCTTTGCAAAACAGCCTTAGGTAAGTCCAAGAAAGCCAGGAAGGACAGAAATTTAGTAGGACACATCTGTGTTAATTGTGCTAATGTACTGGGTGACAACATAAATCCTTAAAAAAATTCCAGAAATTCTATTATTCACTACTAAGGAGGTTGTAAAGTAAAACTCAGGCAAAATTAAGTATATGTTCATGCTTTGTCATCAGCAAGCAGGACAGAGTCACAACATAAAGATAACTTAAATTCTTTGAAAATGTGGTAGAGTTAAATACTGGACATGACATTGACACTGACATACATTTCTCTCATCACTTATGCATTCTGTGTCATGTCCATATAATCCTCCTTGTTCAGATCTCCATAATCATATATGGGGAAAAGTACAAATTACATCCTTCTGTGCATGTTCTGCTATTTCGAAGATGTTGCATAAATATTATTTCAGATAGAGTGATAGTTGTGAGCCTGGGTTGCCATTATATATGTAAAGGACTAAATACAAACAATTCAATAGGCGTTTTTTATGTGCAGGCTAAACAGCAGAAGTGCCAATTACAAAGCCAGCACAGAGATGCACATACAACACAGAAACAGTACAGATAAACATAAATGTAACACCAAACAGACAAAACAAAAACAGTGTGTCAGATGATGATGACGATGATGATATCATCATCATCATCATTTCCTTTATGCAGGGTGTTTATACTTATATTCCTGAGACAAACTGTGTCCCTAGGGAATACAGTGTTGCAGCTATGCTGTTGTTACTATTCATGGTGCTTGTATCATTAGTTACAGTGTTGAATCTATTGTACTTTTACATTAGTACTTTCCGAAGTATGTGTGCAGTGCCCAATATGGCTGTTTTCTGTAGTTCCTTGACTTCATGTTTTCCTGGTATGTTGCTCGCGTATTTTCTGAATGACTTTGAAATAGTCCCAGTCGCCCCTATTATACTGGTAGCACCTTTATTATTATTATTATTATTATTATTATTAATTGAACTGGCTTTTACACTTGCAAAGAATGCCCTTTGAAATCATACCACTACAGACTACAAGGAAGGAGAACAATTGGAAGACCGAAGAAGCGTTGGCGCGAGCAGCTGTAACTCTGGAGACGGAACGGATCAAAGGGTCCAATCCTTGATTTTTACGATGATGATGATAAATATTTGAAGTATTTTTTCCTGCTTCTTTGGTACTGGCTGTGTCATTTTCTTAATTTCGTTTCATTGGTGCCTTCTTGTTAGTGTGCTGCTAGTAATTGACAGAGTGTTAAGTCAGCACGTAAAAATACATGATTATTGTTAGTATTAGTGTTGGTGTTTCGGCGCTGCTATGTTCTCAGGCAGCACTGATTTAAAAGAAAATCCTTCCTCGTATTACTGTCTGTCGTAACACGTGTGACCCAGTTTACTGAATATAGTTCAGTGTCATATTCCTTCGCGAAACAATGTTGCATTTTCCAACCTTCGTTTCCCCTTCCACGTTACGAATTTTATTTTTCGAAAGTGTATGCTGTAGAGCACTCATTTTCCATCAGTCTGTAGAAACAGTCATAAAGTATGCAGTTGCTTTCTGTAACGTACGGTTACTGAAATTTATTCCTTGTGTTTTTTTTTTAATTCCTGATTACTCTTTCTTGTGAGTATATTTTCAACTACTCTGTTGCAGTTTAATAATTTCTTGGTAAAGAAACTTATTGAAGCACATAAATTTTTCATTTGTTTACCGACACAAAGTTTAGTATCCGAGTAACATCTTAGAACATAAAGTGATTAACAGTCTTTTAGGTTTTTTATCTCAATAATTAACCAAATTGATGCACAAAATTTTTGTTTTACGATAAGTTTATTTCATGCCTCTACATGTTTCGAGAACATGTGCTCATCGTCAGGAGGTCAAAATTGCATTACACAGCCTCTGGTATCATCACACCTATAGGTGTGATGATACCAGAGGCTGTGTAATGCAATTTTGACCTCCTGATGATGAGCAAATGTGCTCGAAACATGT
>Ga0123355_10001929_pt1 | contig 29177 bp, 26 predicted proteins | sample TergutEmb28metaG_3_FD_89872 | JGI IMG/M metagenome (GOLD analysis project Ga0123355, IMG submission 89872) | Embiratermes neotenicus P1 segment gut microbial communities from Petit-Saut dam, French Guiana - Emb289 P1 | ecosystem: Host-associated > Arthropoda: Insects > Digestive system > Gut ... | reverse complement strand
GCTCGCCGACTTTGATGTGCAGCTAGCTGCACATCAAAGTCGCTCCAACAACTACCCGATGAGACCCCTTAAATGGCTCTCGCCGAATGAGTTCCTTGTCCTATTTGTTTGACAAACCTACAAAATATTACTTTTGCCATAAGAATTTGGACGGATTTCACTATATATAGCAATAGCAAAAAAAGACGAGAGCAATCACTATACTCTCGCCTTTAAAAATTGTCGAACTATCTCATGTCAGTTTCAGTCTCAACCACAACTTGGCCTTCAAACACATAAGCGTACTGATTAAGCACTTCACGGAAGAACTCAAGTGGAACAAATGTTACGCTGTCGATAAGCATAGGCGCTACATAAAGCTCAATCGGTGCCATTCTGCCACGGTGCACTTCTGTAGAGTCAATCCAAAGATGAATAGCTACACCAAGTTGGACACTTTGTAAATACTCGTTCCAAGTTACATCATAATCTAAAGCCTCAGCAACGACCCTAAGAGGAACCATAACAGCACCACCCTTAACTACAGGAGATGGATGATTCTCCATCATCTCGCCATTAACAACGATTTCACCGATTAGGGTAAGACCTTCAATTGTTCTTCTTGCTTCGTATTCCCCGTCAATAGTTTCTGGTAATGGCATGATGCCAACATAATCGTTTTCATCGGCATTAAGGTCTTCCAAGCTAACGATGCCAGGTAAGTGCACAGCTGTTTCAAACAAGATTACAACTTTGATTGCTTCGTTATAATCGCTCTCTTCGAAAGTTACTCTAAGATTTCTAGTATCCAAAACTTCAGCAAGCGTGCGCCCAAAGAGTACTTCACGCGCATCCCGTGTCTCTTCTTCACACTCATCGCTCACAGGAACATAGTCTTCAAAATACACTACTGTGTCATCTGTGATTTTGATTGTAAGCGTCTCATCTTCGCTTATCATTTGGAACTCGTCGTTTGACTCTTGTGCATTTACAAGGTTAAACCTTGGAGTAATTTCAGTCGCATTATCTGAACTTAGAGCAAATACAGTAATTGCACTAAGTGCAACAACAGCTGCCATAACTGCAGCGATAATTGATTTCTTTTTCACTTTTAACAACCTTCTTTCGTTATAATTTTTATTTTTGCTATATGTTTTTGTTAAATTTGTGCCTTACACCATATAAGACGCACGGCTGATAAAAAAGTTCCAATGAATTTTTAAATACTTGATTAGTATATCATAATTTTTGATTTTCAACACGTTTTTTATTAGTGATGTCTGATAATTATATAATGCGCAGCAATTCCATGTGAATGGCGAAGAGATGCCGTGAAGGCATTTGATATGGCCTCTATTGGCTCTATAAACGCTTCGGCAATGCTAATGTTTTGAACGGCTCTTACCTCGCCCGCTGAAATAGCTGCCAAAATTTGCGTTGCAAAAGCGGGAGATTGATAAATGATGACTCTGTACCCTGAGCCACTAATCTCTTCGCGGATATCAAACCTAACAAACTGCATCATCTCAGAAGTGAACGGCGATTTTAATCTAGTTTTTTCACTTTCTGCCTCGTCCCTGTCAGAAAAATGCTCCGAGGCAAAATAAATATTATCATCAAACACATATAAAGCCTCGCGATTAGACGCGATTTGATTAACAAACATCTCCATAACAAAATCCAAATTTTGGTAATAAGTGTAGTGCGTTCCGTTAAATGCTCTAAACTCTTCCAAAAGATAAGGTGTAATGCTCCCCGAAATATCCGTTCCAAGCCGTGTAAAGCCCCATGCTGCAGGCGGAAGTAAAGGTGTCATATCATTTTCGTTTATAATGTTAAAAATAGTTTGATACTCCCTTGCGGATGTTGATGCGGTGATGGCAGGGTTTGCAATAGGATAGACAAAAGTTTTTGCGTTTGTCTCACGCTCAAAATATGCGCCTATTAAACTTGCAAGACCTCCGCCTCTAGAAAGCCCCGTCGTCCAAAGTATCAAATCATCACTCAACTGATGAGTGTATGTATAGTCTTTGGCGGCGGCAATAATACGATTCGCTGTGACATCATAACCTTTATGATGTTCGCGATTAGCCCACTCAGGGTGGTCGCTTCCCGTCAGATCAAAGTATTCAGGAGTATCTGCTCCCACATCAAAGTTACTTATCCATCCAGCAAGCCCATAAGCTGCGGTAGTGTGTATTATCATAATGTCTCGTGGGATGCCATTATACATCACGCGGCGATACCCAAATGTAGCACGATGTTGGTCATTGTCAATAGCGCCTATATTCTCAACAGTGATATTTGTAAAACCCATGGCTTCCAATAAGCCAAGTGCCACTCTAGGCGCACCCGAGCAAATCATCAGTGACGCAATAGCAATATCCATATTAAAAACAGTATTATCCCCAAAAAACATGCGATAATCCATTGTGAAAGTGTATTCTGTAAAACCCAGTCTTCCTGTGATTTCACCTATTAGGTAACTGTGATTATTTTCATCAAGTCCAATATCGGTCAAATCGTATATAACAGATTCTTCTTGTTGCGGTTCATAATCTGTGGTGTCAATATACTCTGGTTGTGTATTACATGAAGAAAAGATTATTACCGATAGTGCTATAAGCAAGACCACAAATGCGGGGGGGGGGTAACCTTTTCATATTTGTGCCTCCTTGGAAAATGATTTTAATCAGTATAGCATAGATTGTAGGATTTGACACGGTTTTAATTATTTTTCAACAAAAAAGGATTTGTGAAGGGTGTTAATTGGTGATGGGATGTGGTATAGTAGAAGTATAAAAAACAACTGATAATCCGTAGGGGCGCACAGCAACGCCCACAACCTAAGCTGGAAGCGATTTCCATACAGGCGCAGTCTTGTAGGGGCGGATGGCAATCCGCCCGATATTGCCTAGGGACGAGCGCCATCGTCGCTTACAAGGGCTTGGTGAATATTCGAAAGACTCATCCCCCCCAACCCCCGTAGGGACGAGCGCCCTCGCTCGTCCGCATTTACCACAAAATTACCCAAGAAAGGTCTGAACATACCCATGAACATAAAGATATCCCCGTCAGTCCTAGCATCGGACTTATCAAAACTATCAGATGAATGTATTGCAATGACAGATGCAGATGCCCACATGATTCACCTAGACATTATGGATGGTCATTTTGTACCCAATATAACATTTGGCGCACCTGTTATTAAAAGCTTGCGCGGAAAGACGGACATCATTTTTGATGTGCACCTTATGATTAGTCGTCCCGATTTATACATAGATGACTTTATCAAAGCGGGGGCGAACATTATTTCATTTCATGTTGAGGTGGACTGCGATATTAAAGATACCCTTCAAAAAATCCGCGCAGCATCTGTTAAATCCGCTCTAGCGATAAAACCTAACACCAAAGTAGAATCTGTCCTCCCATACATGGACTTAGTGGACATGATTCTCGTCATGACGGTTGAGCCTGGTTTTGGCGGTCAGTCATTTATGGAAGATATGCTTCCTAAGATTGAGTATTTGCGTGGAAATTATCCGACGCTAGACATCCAAGTAGACGGGGGTATAAACGCAGAAACGGCGAAACTTGTAGTAGCAGCTGGAGCGAATGTAATTGTGGCAGGCTCGTATTTGTTTGCCCAAGGCGATTATAAAAAGGCGGTAGCTAAACTTTATGAAACCTGCACAAACAGTAAGTGGAATAGTTGAGTCCATCATATTTAATAATACGGAAAATGGCTACTGCGTTTTTTCTATAGTCTATGACGATGAAGAGCTTGTTTGCACGGGGAATCTTCCTTTTTTGACAGAGGGGGAGGAGGTCACGCTAACAGGCGATTTTATCATGCACCCGACCTATGGCAAGCAGTTTGGCTTTACTGAGTATGAAAAAAATGCGCCTAAAGACGCAGCGAGCATGGTAAAGTATCTAGGCTCAGGCGTCATAAAAGGCATAGGTGAAAAGACTGCTGCACAAATTGTTCTACGATTCGGTGCGCAAGCCTTTGAAGTGCTTGAAAACTATCCTGATAAATTGGCAGAAATCAAAGGCATCAGCCTTAAAAAGGCGATGCAAATGAGTGAGCAGTTCCACGAACAGACTCATCAGCGGCAAGCTATGATGTTTTTACATGGGTATGGAATAACCGCGGCAGCAGCCTCTAAGATTTGGGAGAAGTATAAGGAAAATACAATTGCGGTGCTAAAATCAAACCCATACGAGCTGACCTATGACATTGTAGGCTTTGGCTTTAAAAGTGCGGACTCTATTGCGTATCGAATGGGTACGCCGCCCGATAATATACATAGGGTGAAAGCGGGGATTAGATACATCTTGATAAATGCAGTATCTGACGGTCATTCATTTTATCCCAGGGAGCTTCTTTTGGACAAGTCAGCGGAGCTTTTATCTGTCCCTAAGGAGCTTGTAGAGCATGGACTGATGGAGCTGCATATTGAGAAGGCTGTAGTTATTGAAAAAGCTGAAGATGATACGTATTTGGCTGCGGTTTATTTGGGTACTTACTATTATGCGGAAAGTTATGTAGCGCGAAGACTTGTTGAGCTTGACTCGGTTATAGACATAGACACAGATGGGGCAAAAAGCGCGCAGGAGATATTGGACGAAATCCGTGAAGAGCTTCAAATAGAGCTTGCAGATAATCAAATCGCGGCGGTTACGCAGTCGCTTTCGGGCGGCGTTTTAGTTATAACAGGAGGACCAGGTACTGGAAAGACCACGACCATTCGCGCGATTATTGCAGCCTTAGAGTCGCTTGGGCTAGAGACGCAACTAGCCGCACCCACAGGAAGAGCCGCAAAGCGTATGAGCGAAGCCACAGGGCAAGACGCAAAGACCATTCACAGACTACTGGAGGTCAAGTTCGTAACTGATGATGCAAGGCGGCAAACTTTTGAGAGAAATGAAAACAATCCGCTTGAGACGGATGTGCTGATTATAGACGAGATTTCTATGGTTGACATTGTGCTTATGATGAACCTGCTCAAGGCTGTAAAGGCGGGTACGAGACTCATTCTTGTAGGCGATATGAACCAGCTACCGTCCGTAGGCGCTGGAAATGTACTTAAAGACATTCTCGCGAGCCAGAAAATAAACTCGGTGTATCTCGATGAGATTTTCAGGCAGGCAAGGCTGAGCCACATAGTCACAAACGCCCATAGAATAAACCGAGGCGAGATGCCTTTAGTAAATGAAAAAGATAGCGACTTTTTTATGGCGAACAGGCAAAGTATTGACAATGTGTCGCAAGGTATATGTGAATTTGTGGCGGAGCGGCTGCCTAAATACGGCGACTATGACCCACTGAGAGACATCCAGGTTCTTACGCCCATGAGAAAATCGCGCATAGGCGCTATGCAGCTTAACAAAGACTTGCAAAATGTGCTTAACCCACCGTCAGCTCTCAAACGCGAGTATGAATATAGAAGCACCATATTCCGTGAGGGTGACAAAGTCATGCAGATAAAGAACAACTACAATATTATATGGGATGACGAGGAAAGCATGGGGGTTTTTAACGGGGACCAAGGAGTAATTGAGAGTATCAGCCTGCTTGCGGAGAAGCTTAAAGTAGCTTTTGACGATGGTAAGATTATTGAGTATAACTTTTCGATGCTTGAAGAACTTGAGCTTGCGTATGCGATAACTATTCATAAGTCGCAAGGATCGGAGTATCCTGTTGTTGTTATTCCTGTGCATTCTGCGCCCCCTATGCTGCTGTCTAGGAATTTGCTATACACGGCAGTTACTAGGGCAAGGAACTTGGTTGTTATCGTTGGCATGGAGGATTATCTTAAGATGATGGTTAGTAATAATCGTGAGGTGTTAAGATATTCGGCATTAGATAAGAAGATTGTTAGGTTTTCGATGGTTTTAGGGAGTGGCGTGCATAAGTATTCGTAGGGGCAGCATCCTAATCGGGCAAAAATTACTCGCGCTTTTTATGCTTTTCAAGTTTAGCGGCTATAATTTGCTATAATATCGCTCATGGATACATTAATGAATTCTTAATTGCCGCATACAAAACAAGGTCAACCTTATGCGCGTACTCGTTTAACCTAAACGCCACAAAACCCTCCAGGTTAATATGGTCATGTTCAGAAATATACCTTTTCACGATGCGCGCGATCTCTTCTCTAGCCGGCATAAAAACAATACTAGACAGTACATCGCGTAGCCGCTCATGTGTCTTTGCAATCTGATTTTGCTCAAGCATAATGCTCTCAAATAAGCAAACCATAGCATCACAAACGAGCCTAGCATTATTTAGAGTCACGAAAGAAGCATCATCTTCGCTCTCAAAGTTTTCGATGCAGTGAGTATAATCATTATCTTTTATCCAGTCTATAAGCTCGGTTACATATTTTTTGGTCGAGATTGTAAGTTGCATTTGCCACCTCGCGGTCTATAAAGCTACACCTTATAAATTCTATAATATGTCGGTACATGTTTAAATTTACATTGTCTACTAATATTTTGTCAAATTGTTGTCCTTTTTAGTCAAGTTATCTTCAAAGTCTATCCAACTTTCGTAAGAATTATATCAAGCGCATCCGTCATACTTTTTATATGTTCGCGTTCTATCGTAAGCGGGGGATAAAACCTAAGAACATTAGCTAACTTATGCAAACCAACAATATACCCTAAGTCAAAAAGCTCCCTATGAACTTTTTCCAAAGCAATATTTGCCTCGTCAAAAAACTCCAAAGCATACATTAAGCCAACGCCCCGCACTTCTTTAATACATTTATGCTTTTTCATGAGCGTTTTAAGCTCACCTTCAAGCACTATACCCATCTGGGCAGCTCGTTGAATATACCCATTTTCTTCGACAACAGAAAGGACTTCTTTGACTACAGCGCAAGCAAGCGGATCATCTTGATGTGACTGGGCGTATCTAAAGCTCGTTGCTTCAACTTTATCCGCTACATGCCTTGACAAACCGATAACGCTTACAGGATAACCATTTCCTATTCCTTTACCAAGCGAAACAATATCAGGTCGCATATCGTAATGCTCAAACCCAAAATATCTACCCGTGCGACCTATCCCCGTTGTAACTTCATCAACAACTACAATTGCGCCGTTTGCCTTTATTCTTGCCTCTATTGCCTTTATTAAATCGAGAGGCGGCAATTTAACCGTTCCTGACGCATTGCCAGGTTCAAAAACGAATGCACCTATTGTATCAAAGTTCACATCGTTCAAGAAAACATCTGGATTACCACAATACTTTGACAAATCAAGTGAAATCCATTGCCCACTATCTTTAGATGCAGATACTCCATAAGCCGACAAATAATAATTATCCAACCTAAGCAAATATGGCTTTGGCATCACTTCTCTAGCCACTCGAACACCAAACTCAACCGCCTCACTGCCGGAACTTAAAAACACACACTTGCCCTTATCAAACCCAAGGATATTAAGCACTTTATCAGCTGCTTCATCAACTACCTTTGATGTGTAGCGATACCCAGTATGACTGACGCTATTAAGCTGTCCTATTATTGCATCATTTACCCTCTTGTTATTATGCCCAATTGATGTACACCATACTCCCGATTCAAAATCAACATACCGCTTCCCCGTAGCGTCTATAACATAACAACCATCAGCAGAAGCGATATCGGGATTAAAAATCTCATAATGGCAATCCAGCGTTTTTCGATTTTTCATCACAATTCCTCGTTATCGTCAAGCTCAATATCTAACACAGAAGCATCGTCAAAGTCATAACTAGTATTACAAAAATGGCAGTTCACCGTAATTTTACCCTCTGCCTCTAAAATCTCCTCGACCTCAGCACGCTCCATAAGGCTAATCGCACGCTTAACCTTATCCTCTCCACACCCACATAAAAACTGTACAGGAATTGTCTCATGGATGTGAGGGTTTAGCCCTTTTAGAACAATATTCATGATATCCTCAGGATTCATACCCGACTCCATCATATTAGTGATTGAGTCAAGCGTGCTCAGATTTTTCTCAAGTATCGTTACAATATCATCAGCAATATCTGGCATCAGTTGCACCACAAACCCACCCGAACGTTGTACGCTCAAATCACGCGCTACAAGCACACCAAGAGAAACCACCGATGGAGTTTGCTCACTCACAGCATAATATCTCGTAAAGTCCTCAGCAATCTCGCCGCTGATAAGAGGCATAGTACTTGAGAACGGCTCCTTTAAGCCCATGTCCTTAACAACATGTATATGACCTTCACCTACCGCACCACCGACATCCAACTTACCATTCTTTTTAAGTGGCAAAATAACATGCGGCTCATACGCATACCCCTTTACATTGCCTTTAGAGTCAGCCGTAGCAATAAGCCCTTTAATAGGTCCATCGCCCTTTAAAGACACGGTCAATAGGTCTTTATCATTTTTGAGCATAAGCCCCATCATAAGTGTACCAGTTAAAAGCCTGCCGACCGCAGCAGTCACTACAGGTGTTGTGTTATAGTTTTTACGCGCAGTTTCCGCCGTATTTAAAGTGTCTGCAAAAAAACCTCGTATCATGCCATCCGCCGCTGTAACGCGATGCACAAAGTCCATATTATAATCCTCCAAATCAATTTTTCCGAGCGACAAAGAAAATTTTCTCGCTATCTTCTTTGGGAGCCTCAAATGTAAACCCACCATATGCCCCCAAAAGCTCAAACCCTGCCTCTATAAGCTTTTTACTAACCTCATTCACTTCATATGCACGTTGCGTATGAACTTCCTCATATCGCTCATACAAACCGTTTTCAACAGATGTGAAGATATTAACAAGATACTCATTTATCCGAGAGTTCCCGTCATAATAGTTTTCCCAAATAATGGCGTCATTATCGCTTATATCGCAAAAACTATTTTCACCAAGCACATGCCTGAACTTATATTCCGTGTTTATGTCAAAGACAAACAGCCCGGCGGAGTTCAAATAGTTGTAAACCAGTCTAAAAACCGACAAAAGCTCGTCCTCTTTAAGGATGTAGTTAATAGCGTCAACCATACAAATACACGCATCCACCGTACCATATAATTCAAGCTCGCGCATATCCTGCAAAAGAAATAGAATATCTTTACCATCTGCTTTACTCTGTGCTTGACTAAGCATCTCAGCGGAGCTGTCTACCCCTATCATGTCATAGCCCTTATCAGAAAGTGGTATAGTAAAGTTCCCTGTACCACAACCCAAATCCAAAACCAAATGAGGAGAAACATCAAACTCAGCCCAAATAGACTCAATATACAAAATCCATTTAGGATAGTCAATACCTATAAACTTGTCATATGTGTCTGAAAATTTATTGTACATAAAAAACACGTCCTACCACTTAATGTTTTTGCATCTATCGTTTAAAAACCTAACAAGCTCACCATTTACTTGCTCCTCGGATAAAGCGGCTTTGCTGATAATGATAAACTGACTCGCCTTGCTCATCAGCATATACGCACTTTTTGATGGAACAACTTTTACGATATTCTCATACTCCATATACGACTTAGCGCCACTGACTATATTATATATGTTTATCCGCTCATCCGCAAATAACAATGTGAAGCGCATCTCGACCGTTCCAAAACTCTCCTTATGCCGCGCCATAATGATGTTTATGGTCTGGCTTGGCAGCCTTAAAAGTGTAATGATAAAAGAAATCCCCGCCGCATAAAGAGCCACCGCAATTATATATTGCTCATATAATATAAAGTCAACCCCCAACCAAAATAAGCCAAAAGCCATAACAATATAAAAGACAATAGTCGTCTTTGAAACAAAGCTCCACTTCAGCTCTTCATATATTTCTTTTGTCGCAAGGCACGTCAAACTAAAATATTCCAGCTTTTCCATTTCATGTGCAGCATTATCTACATATGCCACAGGCTTATCATTTTCTTTATTGAAACCATTCCCGCCTCTACGATTAGTAATCATATTATAAATCGCAAAAGGAATTGCCCCGAACATCCCAACATACACAAAAATAATATAAGTTAAAGGAAACAATACACAAGCGATGGCTATAAGTGCCTTGCCCTGTCTCCGTACATAACGAACCCCAAGCCAAAATCCACCCACAACCCCCGCAATCAGCCATCCACCCATCGCGCCATAAACGACAAAGGTTAAAATATGGCGAAAAGGCGCAGACAAGCTAGGAAAAGGACCAAACTCCACACCAAGTTCCGAAAACAGCCAAAGTAAAGCCATCCCCCCAAACAAAAAGAAGCCTACCGAGAATAGGATGGAGATGATGAAGTTGTAGTTTTTTCGCTCTTGCACGGTCATGTCTAGTTTTCCTTTTCTACACTATAATAACACCTAATATCGCCACCGATTTCGTAGGGCGGCGACCCTTGCGGTCGCTCGAAATTTGTGACACGAAAAGTTTTTAATACCCTAAACCCCGCAAATATTAACAATATCCCGAAGCACAGCCGCAGCTGCCCCCTTAAGTGATGATGAGCCACTAATCAGCACATCTCCCATATTTGCACTCTTAAATACAATTGCCTTAAACTTTTGGTCGGTCGCATAAAGCAGATGATCCTTTGAAATGGCAGTTGGTACTATGTTTATTACGACTCTACCCTCACTACCCTTGACAGCAGAGCCAATAAGTTTGAACTTTTTACCCTCATCTGCCGCCTGTTTAATATCACCTAAGCTCAGTTTATCTATTCCCGCAACTGAAGCATTTTCTATAGAAAGCTCCATATTCCAAATAATATTCGCAAGCATCACAGTCTTTATAGCAGTGTCTATCCCCTCTACGTCATAGGCAGGATTTTTCTCCGCGATTCCCGCGTCCTGCGCTAGCTTAAGTGCGTCTGCATAAGCAATGCCCTCTTCCATCTTGGAGAGGATATAGTTTGTTGTACCGTTTACTATGCCCTCAAAAGCGTGAATCTTAGACCCCGCATGAGCGTCCTTGCCCACGATTACGCTTGGAAGAGCCGCTGCTGTTGCGCAGCCGCATAAAAACTGCACACCATTTTCATCCGCAAGAGCCTTAAGCCTTTTATGCCCATAAACGACAGGTCCTTTATTGCCATTGACCAAATGTTTGCCATTTTTCAAAATCCATACGCATGTTTCAAAATCAGTCTCCGCATTTTTAAGGTCAGTACTTTTCAAATCGACGACTAAATCAATCTCAGCAAGGTCGATATCTTTTATGCCAAGCCCCTTCGTGAATGACTCATGCTCCAAAAGATTATCAAAAGGGGCTATCCCTCTGGGTTCAAAAACCCCGCCCTTGGAGTTAAGTACATATTTTACCTTAAGATTCGATACATTCTCACTATCAGGGCTGTAAAGCAACTCGATAAACGTCTTCGCGACAGCTCCTGCACCTATTATTGCTATGTTCATTGGTGTGCCTCCTTTACCTCGCACTCTTAAACAACTTCTCATTGCCTCGCTTAAAATTACCTGTAACCTTAGCCATTCTCAACTGCGCATCTTTGCCTTCAGCATTTTGAATCCGCTTGATAAAGTCCTCTGCCTTCTTCCCGCTAAGTGTGGTTACATGCTTGCCTTCATACGTGATGAAGACTTTTTTGTCTTTGGTGATTCTATAAGTGAATACTTCTTCATCAAGTACGTTACGCTTGTCTATGTTTTTGTCCACTGTACACCTCGACTCTCCACATACTTCCGAATCACAGGGACAGTGGGCGGCGACAAATTACTCGGCAAGCCATCCAAAGGAAAAAACCTAACATCACAACTCTCGGCAAAGTCCGCCTTAGCCCTCCCTGAATACTTCCTGCAAATATACACGATATCCACATTCGAGACTTCATCACCATGAGGATAAATATGATACAACTCTTTGCCAGAAAATACATCAAATAGCTCTAAAGCATCCGCAACTATCCCCGTCTCCTCAAACAGCTCACGCCTTGCCGCATCTTCTACAACCTCGTTAATCTCCACAGCACCCCCAGGATGCCCCCAGCAATTACTGTCTGCTCTCAATTGTAGGAGTATCTCGCCCTTTTCATTTTCGACAATTATGCTTGCTCCGCACATTATTATGGGCATAGTGCCAATCCGTGCGCGTAGGTTTTTTATGTAGTCTCCCATAAATCTAAACCTCCATTCAAAAGCTGCTCAAGCTCCAAAACATCCAAAACCAAATAATCAGCCCCAGCTTCAGAAAGCTCAGCCTCATCACCGTAGCCATATAAAACTCCAATACAGCTTATCCCCGCAGCTTTCGCCCCAATAATATCAAACTTCCGATCGCCTATCATAACACAGCTGTCCAAATCACTAATGCCACACTTCTCAAGCGCATAAGTAATGACCTCATACTTATCCGAACGCTCTCCACTAAGCTCAGCGCCACTGATAAAAGTAAAATATTCAGCAATATCAAAGTGCTCAAGCACACGTACAGCAAAAGCGGTCGGCTTAGAAGTCGCTAGAATCAAAGTTTTGCCCGACTCTTTTAAGCTTTTAAGCAAGCCTTTCATGCCGTCATAAATCTCGTTTTCATATATCCCCGTAGGTGCAAATCGCTCACGATATTTCGCTGTAGCAAGTTCCGCATCCTCTTCACTAAGTCCGTAAAACTCTCTAAACGACTCTCTAAGTGGCGGTCCAATAAAATGGCATAGTTCATTTGGGTCAGCTACATGAATGTCAAAATGGCTCAAAGCGTACTGAACAGACTTCGTAATCCCTATCTTAGGGTCAGTTATCGTGCCGTCTAGGTCAAGCAGTATCACATTTTTCATATGCGCCTCCTAAAACTCACAAAGTACAATTTCCCCAACTTCTAAACTCTCCTGCACGTCAATCACCCGCTGATTAGACGACCCTACAAAAGGCATATCAAGCGTGCGCAAGTCAAGCTCAAAGCGCCCATCAACGATATAATCCACAGCACTTATAAGCGGCATGAACGTGTCATCCGCCATAAGCTCTTCCCATGTGTAGCCGGTATATACAATAACATCAAGCCCCATCTCACAAGCGGTCATGGCAAGTTCGCCCATAGCCTCAACCTGCATAAAAGGCTCACCACCACTTAAGGTTATGCCGCTCAGGAGCGGATTCTTACGCGCCCTGTCAATTATCTCACCAATATCTATGAAATAACCACCTTCAGGGTCATGAGTATTTGGATTGTGACAACCCTTGCAAGCATGCGGACAACCCTGCGCAAATACAGTCAATCTAAGCCCAGGACCATCTACAATGGAGTCATTTGTAATTCCTGCAATTTTTAGTCTCATCTATTTTTCTCCATAATGGCTCTATCCTTAGCCATACACGCATCAATACACGCAACAATCGCCGAAGGAAAGCCCTCCCTCTCAAGCATGCAGATACCTTCGATAGTTGTCCCGCCAGGTGAGCATACACTGTCTATAAGCTCCTGCGGATGTTTTCCACTTTGCATTACAAGTGCCGCAGAACCCAAAACTGCTTGAGCGGCGATTTCTGTAGCGATGCTCTTAGGCAGGCCTGCTTTATGCGCAGCCTTTGCAAGAGAGTCAATAAAAAGATAAGTAAATGCCGGCGAACTTCCTGCAATCGCTGCAAAATGCGGGATAAATCCTTCATCAAGTTCCGCCACTTTCCCAATTTTCTCAAAAGCTTGTTTTGTATATTCATACGGTACATCCGCCACAAAAGCATTCTTACATATAGCGCTCATACCCATCGCGATTGCTGAATTGACATTTGGCATAACACGTATCGTGGGCATTTGACGAACCCCACAAAAACTTTCCAACGACTCAAGTGTAACGCCCGCCGCGATACTTACCAAAGTGTGCCTAGAAGCGTCCAAAAGGCTCCTGCACTCCTCAAGCACCAGCCTTATCAAGTGCGGCTTTACAGCCAAAACTATAAGCTCGCATGTCTTAACGAGTTCGCCGTTACTAACGGCGATATTTACACCACATTCATCTGAAAGATCTTTAGTTTTAGCTGAGTCTATGTCAGTGATGTACACCGTTTTCGCATCTATACCGTTTGTTACCATGCCCTTTATTATTGCTGCCGCCATATTTCCCGAACCTATAAAGCCTATCTTCATAAAAACACTCCTCCTATACAGAATATCAATATCTATTGTATATATTTTACCATATCAGATGAACATGGACAAGTGCTTGACTGTAATGTTTATATAGATAGTCGGATACGTTGCAAAAAGTCACACACCCTTACCCCAAAGCTTGATTTGTTTTCTAAAAAATGCTATTATACATGTGACAATATTTAACTTTGCAAAAGTTAAATTGGAGATTTATAATTTAGGTATAGAGATATAAAACATATATGACAATAGTACACGATAATACACAGGGGTGATGTTATTGACTACATATAAATTGGGCATTGATATCGGCTCAACTACAATTAAAATCGTTGTTTTGGATGAATTTGGTACGCTTATTTTTAACAGATACCAAAGGCACTACTCAGATATACAAGGCTCGCTCCTAGACATGATAAGAGATGCCCAGAGAGAGCTTGGAGATGTTAGCTTTAAAGCGATGATTACTGGCAGCGGCGGTCTATCCCTTGCAGGTTGGGTAGGTGCTGGATTTATTCAAGAAGTAGTAGCTGTGTCTAATTCGCTTTTGAAGATTGCGCCGCATACAGACGTTGCGATAGAGATAGGCGGCGAAGATGCCAAAATAATTTACTTTAAAGGTGGGCTTGAGCAACGCATGAACGGTATTTGTGCGGGTGGGACAGGTTCTTTTATTGACCAGATGGCAACTTTATTGCAAACAGATGCCAAAGGGCTTAACGAACTTGCAAAAGAGCATAAAATAATTTATCCGATAGCTGCGCGCTGTGGCGTTTTTGCAAAGAGTGATATACAACCTTTAATAAACGAAGGTGCCGCAAAAGAAGACCTCGCAGCGTCTATATTCCAATCAATTGTGAGTCAGACTATATCAGGGCTTGCATGCGGAAAGCCTATCCGCGGCAAGGTCGCTTTTTTAGGTGGACCCCTTCACTTTCTGGACCAGCTTCGAGCTAGGTTTATAGATGTTTTGGGGCTTAAGGACGAAGCTATTGTAGCACCTCCAAATTCGCATCTGTTCGCGGCTATGGGCGCGGCTATGAGTGCAGATGATGAAGCAATTATGGATTTTTTAAAGCTTATAAATAATTTGAGCGGCGAAAAGATAGTTGATATGGAGATAGCTAGATTAAATCCGCTGTTTGAGGATGATGCAAGCTACATAGAGTTTAAAGCGCGCCATGAAAAAGCAACACTTTCTAAAAGAGACCTAAAAAGCTATAAGGGTGACGCATTCTTAGGTATTGACGCAGGCTCAACGACTACAAAAATTGCGCTAATAAGCACCGAAGGCGAGCTTTTATACTCATATTATACAAGCAATGAGGGCAATACCGTAGGTGTGCTTAAAAAAGCCTTGACAGCGCTTTTAAAAAGCTTGCCGTCAGACGTTAAAATAAAGAATTCATGTTCAACAGGCTATGGTGAAGCTATTTCTAAAGCTGCATTTAATGTTGACATCGGTGAGGTTGAAACGGTTGCACATTACAAGGCTGCGGCATTTTTTGAGCCGGATGTTGACTTTATACTTGACATTGGCGGACAAGACATGAAATGTATGAGAGTTAAAGACGGTGTCATAGATGATGTTGTGTTAAATGAAGCATGTTCGGCAGGGTGCGGTTCTTTTATCGAGACTTTTGCTAAGTCTTTGGACTATAACGTAGTCGACTTTGCAAAAATTGCACTCTTTGCAAAAAATCCGATAGATCTAGGTTCGCGTTGCACCGTTTTTATGAACTCAAGGGTAAAACAGGCCCAAAAAGAGGGGGCACATGTCGCTGATATTTCCTCAGGGCTTGCATACTCTGTTATAAAAAACGCGCTCCAAAAAGTTATAAAAATCACAGACCCCGCCCAGATGGGTAAAAAGCTTGTAGTGCAGGGAGGTACTTTTTATAACGAGGCAGTCCTTCGATGTTTTGAAATAATTAGTGGACGCGAGGCTACAAGACCTGATATCGCAGGGATTATGGGCGCGTTTGGTGCTGCTGTAATTGCTAAAGAACGCAGCACGCCAAAGCACAAATCGACGCTCATTGGGCTAAAAGATATTGAAGTCCTAAATACAGGTGCAACAAGTGTTCGTTGTAAGCTTTGTGAAAATAATTGTTTATTAACGATAAATAAGTTTCAAGATCATTCCAAAAAAGTTAGAAAATTTATTTCCGGCAACCGCTGCGAAAAAGGTGCGGGAAACCCTGAAGCACTTGAAGGGATTCCTAATTTATACGAATATAGATATAAGCGACTCTTTGACTATGAGCCTTTGGACAAAGAAGAGGCAGAAAACGGAACAGTAGGTATCCCGCGCGTGCTTAACATATACGAGAATTATCCGTTTTGGCATACTTTCTTTTCAGCTCTTAAATTTCGAGTCGTGCTTAGTGAACCTTCAAGCAGAGCCACTTATGAAAAAGGGATAGAGTCAATGCCTTCTGAGTCCGTATGTTATCCTGCAAAGCTTGTGCATGGACACATTATGGACCTTATCGAAAAGGGCTGTGACTTTATCTTCTACCCTTCTGTTGTTTTTGAACAAAAGGAGCTGGAAGGCGCACAGAATCATTATAACTGCCCGATAGTTACTTCCTATCCCGAAAATATTAAAAATAATGTTGAAGAGATAAAAGAAAAGGGGATAATTTTTTCAAACCCGTTTTTGAACTTGGATGACAGACGCTCTGTTTTAAAAGTGCTCTCGGAGGAGTTTTATAATTTTGACTTAAGCATGATATCACATGCGCTTGAGCTTGCGTGGCATGAACAGGATAAATTTGACGAGGACATTTGTGTAGAGGGTGAACGTGTTTTAAAGATAATAGAGGAGAAAAAAATGCGCGCTGTAGTTTTGGCAGGGCGTCCCTACCACATCGACCCTGAGATAAACCACGGCATGGCGGAACTCATTACAGGATATGGCGTGGCAGTTTTGACAGAAGACTCTATAGCGCATTTGGGTGATATAGAGCGTCCGCTCAATGTCGTTGACCAGTGGACATACCATTCTAGATTGTATGCGGCTGCATTTTTTGTACGCGACAATCCTTTGATTGAACTTGTCCAGCTAAACTCGTTCGGTTGCGGGCTTGACGCAGTAACTACTGATGAAGTTCACAGAATTTTGGCAGCCACAGGGAAAATTTATACATGTATCAAAATTGATGAAGTGTCCAATCTAGGCTCAGCCAGAATAAGGATTCGCTCATTATTTGCAGCAATTGATGAACGCGAAAGAAATGGCGGTGTTTGGCTAAGAAAAGCTCCCAAAGAGCCGCCACGAATAGTCTTTACCAAAAAGATGCGCAAAAATCATACAATCATATGTCCGCAAATGTCGCCTATACACTTTGACATTTTGGAGGCGGCATTTGAGAGTGGAGGCTACAACTTAAAAGTTATGCCAGCGATGGATCGAGAGTCTATAGATATTGGTCTACGCTATGTGAATAATGACGCATGTTATCCAGCTCTTATAGTTGTCGGTCAGCTTCTGAAGGCTCTACAAAGCGGCGAATATGATATGGACAATATTTCTGTACTCATCAGCCAGACAGGCGGCGGTTGCCGTGCTACAAACTACATAGCCTTCATCCGTCGCGCTCTTAAGATAGCGGGCTATGAGCATGTTCCTGTAATAGCTATAAGCATGGGTGGTCTTGAGAAAAATCCGGGCTTCAAAATTACGCCAAAACTTCTTAATAAGCTGCTTATGGGCATGGTGTACGGTGATTTACTCATGCGTATTCTCTACAAAGTGCGCCCGTATGAGACAGTAGAAGGCTCAGCAAATGAACTATATGATAAATGGGTAAGGGTCTGTAGAGACTCTGTTAGGCGCGGCTCGTTTAGAGAGTTTAGGAGTAATGTTTATAAGATGGTACGCGAGTTTGACACATTGCCTACTTTAAACATTGTAAAACCAAAAGTAGGTGTCGTTGGCGAGATTTTGGTCAAGTTCCATCCAACCGCAAATAATGATATAGTAAACCTAATAGAGAAAGAGGGGGCGGAGTGCGTAATGCCTGACCTCTTAGACTTTTTATTCTACGGTTTCCAAAATAGAGAATTCCAAGCCAAAAACTTAGGACTACCCAAATGGAGAAAAAGCATGGCAGACATTTCTATCTGGGTCCTGGAACGCTATAGAAAGCATATGAAAGACGCGCTTGAAAAGTCCAAACGCTTCACACCTCCGATACATATAAAAAAGCTTGGGGAGCTTTCAAACCCGATAGTCTCTCAAGGCAACCAAACAGGCGAAGGATGGTTTTTGACCGCTGAAATGATTGAGCTTATTCATTCAGGAACAGACAACATTATCTGTACACAGCCTTTTGCGTGCCTTCCTAATCATGTGACAGGAAAAGGGATTATTAAAGAACTCAAGAGTCGCTACCCGCTCTCCAATGTTGTGGCAATCGACTATGACCCAGGAGCTAGCGAAGTTAATCAGCTAAACAGGATAAAACTAATGCTAAGTGCCGCCCAAAGGAATCTGAACGAGGCGGCAAAGTTAAAAAACCGCGACACAACGGTAAAGACTATGCAAGAAAGACTATAATATAGTGGAGGCTGTTTCATATGGGATTTTTTGATAAATTTAAGAAAAAAGCTGAACAGACTAACCCTTTAACTTTCAGTGACAATTGGGATTTCTATCTGTGTAAGAAAAAAGACTTGAACTATTTCATCCGCTTTGACATGGCTATTTTGGATTTGTCGGAAGATGAGAAGGTTAAGTATCCGCATATCATAGAGCTAAGAATACCGTATGAACATAACGATATGAACCGCCTAAATGCAATCGAAGATAATTTCAAACTGGGCAGCTACAGCGCACGCTTTATTGGAGCACTAACGGATAACAGTTACAGGCATTTCGTATTCTGTTACAATGGTACAAGAGACGATGCGGATAAAATTGTCGAGACATTAATGGGTAATAGCAAAGATTCTGATTTCTATTTCGAGGTCTTTTTAGATGACAACTGGAACTATTGTGACAAAATACTTGCCCCAACCAATCGCGAAAGAAATTGGATGACAAATAATCATGTGTGCCGCAATCTAGAGATGCAGGGCGAGGCGTTTGCTAAGTCACGCGATATAGACTTCTACATATATTTTGCAGGAGATACACAGATACAAAGCGTTTCTGACAAACTGAGCGAACAAGGCTTTGCCGAAGTGTCTCGTGACAAAACTGATGACGGTGAATACTGCCTACATCTAACACAGGACGCCATTCCAACATTTAATTATATGAATGAGGTTACGGAATCAATATTGACACTCTTAGATGATACGGATGGTTACTTTGATGGTTGGGGTTGCCCTATTCTAAAGGGCGAGGAAGAGTAAGGGCAAAACAAATGTAGAGGCGCACAATGTGCGCCCGCTGTATTTTCCCCTACCGAAACCACTCAAACCCGCTCAAATCAATAGACCCATTAGTACCCATTTCAAGCCAGTTCTCAAGTACTTTCCTAGCTGATGTTGGAAAGTCGTGACGAGTTGCAGTTTCCATAGCTATCAAATCTATCTCAGCCAATACCTTTCCTCCCAAGCTAACGATGCCCTGTCCCATTACTTGCCCTTTTTCAACGGGTGCAGTCACTTCCTGTATGAAGTCAAATTGAATCTCTATCCCGCTTTGCTCATCCGCGTTCATAGGCAAAATAAGCCCCTCGGCAAGTGCTACATCTACTCTAGGCGTTCTAGTACGCACAACATCCACATGCCCAGGGACATGCCCCTCCTGCACAAGCTCCACAAACGAATAATTCTCAAATCCATAATCTAAGATTCGCTTTGTATCTACCCATTTCTGCTCACGCCCCGCAGCTCCCCAACCCGAGGCAAATACAACTGATATAAGCTTCATGCCATCTCGCTCTGCACTACCAACAAAACATTGCCCTGCCTTTCCCGTAAATCCTGTTTTAACACCAGTCGCACCGCTATATTCGCTTAGAAGTCTATTTTTGTTTCTCAGGTCGATACTCCTTTTGTTGCTCTGTACGGTTATATGCGCTACATTGATTATCCGTACAAATTCCTCATTCAATAGCGCATAACGTGTGATAAGAGCCATATCGTAAGCCGTTGAATGATGGTCGCCCTGATCTAAACCACTGGGCGTTTCAAAAATCGTGTTCATAGCACCTAGCTCTCTGGCTTTATTCGTCATAATAGCGCAAAAACCCTCAACATCGCCGCTGATATGTTCAGCAATCGCCACCGCTGCATCATTATAGGACATTAGCATAAGCGCGTATAATAAATCCCGTAGCTTAAGCTCCTCACCCTCAGTCAAATTCATATTTACCTCAGGAGAGCGAGCCGCACGCGCAGATACTGTCACCATATCATCAAGATTGCCAAGCTCAAGAGCAATAATGGCAGTCATTATCTTCGTAGTTGACGCCATAGCCATAGGCTTTTCGGAGTTTCTCTCCCAAAGTACACGTCCACTCTCAGCCTCCATTAAAATCGCTCCCAAGGCCTCAACCTTAGGCGGCTCTATCTCAGCAAATACGCGAACTGTAACGCTTACATATGTTAGAAAAATGAGTGCAAATATAATCTTTTTCATTTGGAATCTCCTTACATGTAATTATTTGTTATTTGTATTTTGCGCTTGATTTGCTTTTATATGCACTTTTCTTATAAGCAAAGCGACTTGAACCATTTAGCAACATCACATATTGCAACCTTTGAACAACTGTGTTAAAATCAATTTACATAATGTTTCTAATTGAAGGGATGTATTTTGTATATAGGGAAAATTGATAAAATAGCGAGTTATAAGCTATAAATAAATTGCATTTTGGATAATATTGTGTTATAATACAAAGCTGGAAACATATCGGAATTAAGGGAGGCTCTATCTGATGAGTAATAAGTTTGAAAAAATCGAGACGAACAAAGCGAAAATTACATTCGTAATTGACCCGAAGAAGTTTGAAGAAAGTATAGAGCAAGCATATAAAGAAAATCGCGGTAAAATCAACATCCCGGGCTTTAGAAAAGGCAAAGCTCCGAGGAAAATTGTTGAACTTAATTTTGGTAAGTCGGTCTTTTATGAAGATGCGATAAATATAGCCCTACCAGAACTATATGATGCCGCTGTAAAAGAGTTTGAACTAGACACAGTCTCAAAACCCGAAATAAACATAGAAGATATGAGCGACGAAAACGGCGTAACGGTTTCGGCAACAGTTTATACAAAGCCTGAGATTACTGTTGACGCTGATGTATATAAAAACGCTGAATACACGCCAATAGATATAACCGTAAGCGATGACGAAATAAACGTTGAGCTGGACAAAGCAAGAAATCAGAATTCGCGTACTGTAAATGTTGAGCGCCCTATAGAGGACGGTGACATTGTTACTATCGACTTTGAAGGGTTTATGGATGGTGAAGCTTTCTTGGGCGGTAAGGGTGAAAACTTTGATCTCACAATTGGCTCAAAGAGCTTTATAGATAACTTTGAGGAGCAGCTTATCGGAAAGAATATTGCTGATGACTTAGAAGTAAATGTATCGTTTCCGACGGAGTACCACGAACAGAGTCTAGCTGGTAAACCTGCCATGTTCAAAGTTGAGATAAAGAACATAAAAGTCAAAGAACTCCCTGAATTAAACGATGACTTTGCCCAAGATGTGTCCGAGTTCGACACTTTTGAAGAATATAAAAACAGCATAAAAGAAAAATTGCAAGAAAGAAAAGAAGAAGACGCAAAAGGTAAAAAAGAAGACGAGCTCATAAGCTATATAATAGAAAAAACACCAATGGACATTCCTGAAGTTATGATTAGCAATCAAGCGAATCAAATGCTTGACGATTTTGCGAATCAAATTACGAGACAGGGCATACCTTTTGAACAGTACATGCAATATATGGGTCAAGATATGGACGCGCTTCATGCAAGCTATAAGACTGGAGCTGAGAAACAAGTTAAAGGTCGCCTAATTCTTGAAGCAATAGCTAAGTCTGAAAACTTCGAAATAACAGAAGAAGATATGGACAAAGAGCTAGAGCGTATAGCGACAAATTATCAAATGCCTTTGGAAAAACTTAAAGAAGTTATCCGTCCAGAGGATAGAAAAAGCCTTGAGATGGATATAATGGTACTTAAGGCACTTAATTTGATTGGCGAAAATGGTAAGGAGAAAGCGCAATAGTGAAACAATTTATGCACATTGCTAAAAAATAGATAACCCCCAAAAAAGTGGCTTTGCCACTTTTTTGACACAACACACAACAGGAGGTTCATATGAGTTTAGTACCTTATGTAATCGAGCAAACAAGCAGAGGAGAACGTTCTTACGACATATATTCAAGGCTTCTTAAAGACAGGATAATATTCTTGAGCCAAGATGTAAATGATGTAACAGCAAGCCTTATAATTGCGCAACTTTTGTTCTTGGATGCGGAAGATCCTGATAAAGACATCCACTTTTATATAAACAGCCCTGGCGGCTCAGTCTCGGCAGGCTTTGCAATTTATGACACTATGAGGCATATTAAAGCTGACGTTTCGACCATTTGTGTGGGCTTAGCGGCTAGTATGGGAGCGTTTTTGCTTGCAGGCGGTCAAAAAGGTAAACGTTATGCACTTCCAAATGCTGAGATTATGATTCATCAGCCTTTGGGCGGCGCACGCGGTCAAGCGTCTGATATAAAAATTCATGCTGACTGGATTTTAAAGACTAAAGAGAAGCTAAACCGCATATTATCAGAAAATACAGGGCAATCCCTCGAGATAATCGAAAGAGATTCTGACAGAGATTTTTTCATGTCAGCAGAGGACGCGAAGAAATATGGGTTAGTTGATTCTATAATTACGTCTAAGTAATAATTGCGTCTAAGTAATAATTACGTTTAAGTAATAATTACGTCTAAGTAATAGGTTGAAAAGGAGACATATATGACATCCAAGCCAGATAACAAAAAACCATTTAGGTGTTCGTTTTGTGGTAAGCCTCAAGAACAAGATAGGCGTCTCATAGCAGGACCGAATGTTTATATTTGTGTTGAATGTATTGAGCTTTGTAATGATATTCTTGACGAGGACTTGAGCGAGCTTATAGACTTCGGTGAGGATGAGCCGCTTCCTAAACCTGCCGAAATAAAGACAAAACTTGATGAGTATGTAATTGGGCAAGAGAATGCTAAAAAGACAATGGCAGTAGCCGTTTATAATCATTATAAGCGCATATCTCATGGAATGATTGACGATATCGAGGTACAAAAGAGTAATGTATTGGTAGTCGGTCCTACGGGCAGCGGCAAGACCTATATCGCTCAAACTATGGCGAGGCTCTTAAACGTACCTTTTGCGATGGCTGATGCGACCTCTTTGACGGAGGCAGGATATGTCGGTGAAGACGTTGAAAATATTTTACTTAAGCTTATACAAGCGGCGGATTTTGACATAGAGCGTGCGCAGCATGGCATTATATTTGTTGATGAAATAGATAAAATTTCGAGAAAATCGGATAATCCATCCATTACTCGTGATGTATCGGGAGAGGGTGTGCAGCAAGCACTTCTAAAGATTTTGGAAGGCACGGTTGCATCTGTTCCGCCGCAAGGCGGCAGAAAACATCCGCATCAAGACTTTATACAGATTGATACTTCCAATATCTTGTTCATTTGCGGTGGAGCGTTCGCAGGTCTTGATAAGATAGTTGAGCAAAGGCTTAATAAAAAGGTAATAGGTTTTGGAGCAGAGACAAAAACAAAGAAAGAAAAAATGGAATCGGATATATTGCAGAGCTTAGAACCGCAAGACTTACAAAAGTATGGGCTTATCCCTGAGCTTATTGGTCGTTTGCCTGCTATCGTTGTACTATCGGCCTTGGACGTAGATGCATTGGTATCAATTCTCACAGAGCCAAAGAATGCGATTATCAGCCAGTTCAAGTATCTCTTTGAGCTTGATAATGTTTATTTGGAGTTTGAAGATGATGCTCTTCGTACTATCGCAGAAAAGGCAATCGAGCGTGGCACAGGAGCTAGAGGGCTTAGAGCCATAGTCGAGGAGTTCATGACAGACATTATGTTTGATGTGCCATCTGATGATACTGTCGAGAGAATCGTTATAACCAGAGACTGTGTACTCGGCAAAGGGCAGCCAGATATTACCTATAACCCTGAAAGAAAGCCAATTGTAAGACCTAAGAAGAAGAAAGCTTCAACGCGGGCTGTATCGGTTAGTTGATGGGACTGTAAAACCTTGGGGCTCTGCCCCAAACCCCGCAAACTTTTATATTGGATTATCTAGGGGACGCTGTCCTCAGCGTCCCGCGAACAACCCTATCCGCGATTTTTCTCGCAAAAGGGGACATAGGGACGCTGATAACAGCGTCCCTTACAATTATACCTAATCAAGGAGGAGCCCCATGGATATTCCCCTAGACCTAACTAACATGAAAATAGAAACCGACAGACTAACCCTACGTCCATTCTGTGAGTCTGACCTGCAAGACTTTTACACCTACGCTTCAGTCCCTGGAGTCGGCGAGATGGCAGGCTGGCCTCACCACAGCTCTATTGAGACAACCCAAACAGTCCTAAACATGTTTTTAGAAAGCAAAGACGTTTTCGCCATTTATCATAAAGCAGACGCTAAGGTAATAGGCTCTCTAGGTCTACATAATAACCCTCACTCATGGGCGAATGAAGACGAACGCTATAGCCATTTGAGACTCAAAGAAATAGGTTATGTACTTTCAAAAGATTATTGGGGGCAGGGTCTTATACCTGAGGCAGTTAAGGCTGTAATAGCATACGGTTTTGACAAACTTGGCTTTGAGGCGTTTTCTTGTGCGCACTTCGTGGAGAATTATCAGTCTAGGCGGGTTATAGAAAAGTGTGGCTTTGTATTTGTGGGGGAAGATAAGTATTATTCCAAGCTGATGGACAAATACTTTGATGACATGACTTATATTTTGCTTCGTGATAAGGAGGCTTCATTATGACAATATTTGTAACAGGTGGTGCGGGTTATATCGGTAGTCATGCGGCTTTGGAACTCCTGGAGAGTGGACACGAGGTTGTTGTCACTGACAACTTTTTTAACGGCAGACCTGCGGCACTCGATAAAATAAAAGAACTCTCAAAGCGAAAATTTGCTTGTTATGAAATAGATGTGCGCGATTCAGAAAAGCTAGACCGTGTCTTTTCCGAACATAAAATAGATTGTGTTATGCATTTTGCGGGTCTCAAGGCGGTTGGAGAGAGCGTTTCTCGACCTTTGATGTATTATTCAAACAATTTGGAATCAACTATCACACTTTGCTCTGCCATGCTACGGCATGGCGTTAATAACATTATTTTCTCATCAAGCGCGTCCGTTTATAACGGCGACAATGAGATGCCGCTCAGAGAGGACTCTGCCGTAGGCAATTGCACGAATCCTTACGCATATACGAAACTTATGTGTGAGCAGATTTTAAAAGATACGGCTGTGGCAAATTCTAGCTTCTCAGCAGTCATACTGCGATACTTTAATGTAATTGGCGCGCATAGAAGCGGCGAACTTGGCGAGGATCCGCAGGGTGTGCCGAACAATTTGGTGCCTTATATTGCACAGACTGCTGTGGGTCGACGCGAGTTCTTAAACATCTTTGGAGATGATTATGAAACCCCTGACGGTACTTGTGTTCGTGACTATATTCATATAGAGGATTTGATTCGGGGTCATATGTCTGCGCTTGAATACGCGCGCAAAAATAAAGGAGCTGCCGTTTTTAACCTAGGCACAGGGAAAGGCAGCAGCAACCTTGAGGTTATAAAAGCTTTCGAAGATGCATCGGGTGTTGTAATAAATAAAAAAAGCGCACCAAGAAGAGCGGGAGATTGGGCAGTAGCCTATGCCTCTGCTGACAAGGCAAACCAAGAGCTTAATTGGGTAGCTAAAAAGACACTCGCGGACGCTATGATTGACTTATGGCGTTTTCAGAAACGTTATCCAAATGGATATGAGAGCTAATTTAGCTATACTATACGTTGACAAAACGATTATTACTAAGTTATAATTTATTTCAATATTACTTCGCAATGTAAGCAGTGAACAAAGACAAGCAGGATTGTTCAATACTTGCATTGCGGAGTAATTATAACTATACCAACTGCCTCCAAATTATTCGAGTCTGGAGGTCGTCGGTCATGTGTCCGAGGAGGCAATTATGAGCGAAAAGAAAACAATGCTTACTTATGATGGGCTTAAGAAGCTCGAAGAAGAGCTTCACGAGCTTAAGGTGGTCAAACGAAAACAGATAGCTGAGAAAATAAAAGAAGCAAGAGGTCAAGGCGACCTATCAGAGAACGCCGAATACGACGCGGCAAAAGAAGAACAAGCAGAGACAGAAGCGCGTATAGCCATTTTAGAAAAAATGCTTAGAAACGCAGAAGTTATTGACGTTGAAGACCTTGACACAGAGACCATAGGCTTAGGAGCTAAGGTCAAGCTCTTTGATGAAGAGTTTAAAGAAGAGGTTGAATACACCATAGTAGGCTCAACAGAGGCTGACCCACTAAATGGGCGTATCTCTAACGAGTCACCTTTAGGAAGTGTCTTAATGGGTCAGGCAAAAGGTGCGAAAGTTGAAGCGCAGACGCCAGGCGGTCTAGCCTATTATAAGGTTTTGGAGATTAATAGGTAGTAGTGATTCTACGGAGGAATACACATGAATAACGATAACAATACTCAAGAAACTCCTGAAGCAACTATATCCCTAAGTGAACAAGAATCTATTCGGCGTGAGAAGTTAAAAGAACTACAAGATGCTGGTAAAGACCCGTTTGTTATAACAACTTTTGGGCAAGACCATCATTCGACAGAGATTATCGCTAATTTTGACAAGCTTGAGGGCAAGATTGTCACCATAGCTGGGCGTATAATGACCAAGAGGATAATGGGCAAGGCGTCTTTTGTGCATATAGCTGACCGCGATGGGCAAATTCAAGCCTATGTGCGCCAGTCTGAGATTGGCGAGGAATCTTATGCTGATTTTAAGAAGCTGGACATAGGCGATATTATTGGCGTTAAAGGCGAAGTCTTCAAGACTCAACAGGACGAAGTATCTGTAAGAGCGCACGAGGCGACGCTTCTTTCAAAGAGCCTTCGCGTGCTTCCCGAAAAGTTTCATGGACTCAAAGACCCTGATTTACGCTATCGCCAACGTTATGTTGACTTGATTGTAAACCCCGAGGTCAAAGAGACATTCTTAAAGCGCACAGCGATAATAAAGAGCATTCGCAATTTCTTGGACGAGCGCGGCTATATCGAAGTTGAGACACCGTCTTTGCAGTTAATAGCGGGTGGAACTTCCGCACGCCCGTTTAAGACATATCATAATACACTCGACATGGAGATGTATTTGAGAATAGCACTTGAGCTGCCGCTTAAAAAGCTTATTGTAGGCGGGTTCGAGCGCGTGTATGAGCTTGGGCGCAATTTTAGAAACGAGGGCATGAGCATTCGCCACAACCCTGAGTTTACAATGCTCGAACTCTACGAGGCGTACACTGATTACTACGGCATGATGGAGCTTATAGAGTCGCTCATGCGCAAAGTGGCGATGGATGTAAATGGCACAACTGTGATTGAATACGGTGAGCATAAGATTGACCTTGCCCCTGCCTTTGAGCGTCTCACTATGGTCGAGGCTGTGAAGAAGTATTCGGGCATAGATTTTGATGAGATTCATACATTGGAAGAGGCGCAGGCTATCGCCAAAAAGCATCATATCCATTTTGAAAAACGTCACGGGAAAGGCGACATCCTGAACCTTTTCTTCGACGAGTTCGCTGAGAAGAACTTGATTCAGCCGACTTTTATAATCGACTATCCAATTGAAATATCACCTTTGGCAAAGAGAAAGCCTGATAAGCCTGAATATACCGAACGTTTCGAGCTTTTTGTCACTGCTAGAGAGTTTGCAAACGCGTTCTCTGAGCTAAATGACCCTATAGATCAGCGCGGACGCTTTGAACATCAAGCGTTGATGAAGAGCATGGGCGATGACGAGGCAAGTGATATAGATGAGGATTTCATGAGCGCAATAGAATACGGCATGCCACCGACTGGCGGACTTGGCCTTGGTATTGATAGGTTTGTTATGCTGCTTACGAATTCGGCGTCTATCAGGGATGTTTTGCTGTTCCCAACTATGAGACCACAGTAGTGACTGATAATGAATGTTTTGTATGGTCGGGCTTCCATGCCCGACCGTTGGTATATCCAAGTTGCACCATCAAAGAATAACTTTTACTGCGCTCAGGCATGGATGTCAGATCGTACTTATAGTCGTTTGCGACAATATATGCACGGAAAGGGCACCACCTCATGAATATAGAAAAGATACATCAAACGAACAGACACTACTGGAATGCCAATGCCGACGATTGGTTTGGAGCGACTTCCCTTCCTACTTACGGAGTAAAGTTTGTCACAGAAGATGACTTGAATTTATTCGGTGATGTCTCTGGTAAAAAGTTGCTGGAGATTTGCTGCGGCAGTGGACATTCATTAAAGTATCATGCTGATAGAGGAGCTTCTGAACTGTGGGGTATAGACATTTCCGAAAAACAGTTGGAGAACGCAGAAATATATCTGAAAGAACATGGCTACTTTGCAAAACTCATTTGTTCGCCGATGGAAGTCGTCATGGATATCCCAAAGGACTATTTTGATGTTGTTTACTCGATATATGGTATCGGTTGGACAACAGACCTTGAGGCTACATTTAATAAAGTCGCTTCGTATCTTAAAGCGGGCGGTACTTTTATATTTAGCTGGCATCATACACTCGCATATTGCGTTGCGCAGTCTGATGATATGAGCCACGCAGTCATAGAAAATGACAAACTGGTTTTTGGCAAGAGCTATTTTGATGAATCTTATTTTACCATCCCACTTGACGAAGGTGAAATGATACTGAGCAACAGAAAAATATCGACATATATAAATGCTTTAGCAAAGGCAGGGTTTTGTATTGAACAAATGATTGAGGAAACGGATAGCGAAACAATGCAATCGAGTGAAGACCATGATCCTAAGATTAGGAAAGCAAAAATGCTGCCTATCTCAGTATGT
>Ga0123355_10001928_pt1 | contig 29179 bp, 27 predicted proteins | sample TergutEmb28metaG_3_FD_89872 | JGI IMG/M metagenome (GOLD analysis project Ga0123355, IMG submission 89872) | Embiratermes neotenicus P1 segment gut microbial communities from Petit-Saut dam, French Guiana - Emb289 P1 | ecosystem: Host-associated > Arthropoda: Insects > Digestive system > Gut ... | reverse complement strand
GCTCATGCCGCGCCAGAGCCGGATCGAGTCGAGCAGGAAGCGGGTGGCGGGAGCATAGGCGCGGGCCCAGCCCTCGCCGCGCTCCGTGAAGGGCACCTGCTGGAGCTGGGCATGCAGGCTGCCAGCGTTGGCGGCCGATCCCGCCGACCCCAGCTCGGAGCGCTCGACGAGGGCCACATCGACGCCCTCGCGCGACAGATACAACGCGGTCGCGGCGCCCGTGATCCCGCCGCCAACGATCAGCGCCTCGCAGCTAGCGGATGTAGCTGGCACCGTTGACGTCGAGCGTGGCGCCGCTGAGATGGCGAACTGTGCCAGAGGCGAGGAAGGCGGTCAGCTCCCCGATCTCTCGCGGCGGGACCCATTCGCCCATCGCCAGCGTTGCGGTCACGGCCTCCTCGCCGCCCCGCTGGGCGGCCGAGATCTCGGACATCCGGGTGCGCACGATCCCGGGGGCGATCACGTAGACGAGCAGTCCGTCAGCTGCGTGGGCGCGAGCCAACGTCTGTGCAAACGATTTGACCGCCGCCTTGGAGGAGCTGTACGCGAGCAGGTTGGGGTCGCTGGCGCCCCGCTGGGCGGCCCAGCTCGACAGCACGATGATCGTGCCGCCGCCTCGGCGCGCGAAGTGCCGGGCCGCGGCGCGCATCAGGTTGGCCGGCTCGAACACGTTGATAGTCAGCGTCCGTCGCCAGACCTCGTCCCACACCTCGTCGCTTCCGTCAAGCGGCGAGTTGAGCATCACGGCCGCGTTGGAGACGAGCACGTCAACCTCGCCGCGCCACGCCATCGCCCGATCCCACAGCTCGCGGCCCGCGCCGGGCTCCGCAAGGTCGAGCGACACGAGGTGGCGGCGAGCCGCGGGGATCTCAGCGGTGGCTCGCTCGGCGCCGGCGTGATCCGAGTGGTAGGCAGCGATCACGAACGCGCCGGCGCGGCCGAGCGCCGCGGCGATCTCGGCGCCGATCCCCTTCGAGGCGCCGGTCACCAGCATGGTCTTCCCGCTGAGATCGGTCACCACTCAACGATTCACGCGGGTACCGCCGGCCCCGGAGCGAAGCGATCCGCGAGCTCGTCGAGTTCGTGCAGCAGCGGCGTCAGCTTCTGGAGGCGCTCGGCACCCTCGGTGCCGAGGCTCGCGAACGTGGTCAGCGGTGGCCGCACGTCGCCGACCGGGCAGCCGGCGACCGCCGCGAGTGCCTTGGAGTAGCACTGGTGGCCGTAGGTCGGATGGCCCTCAGCGATGATCTCGTTGACGTGATCGAGCTTGCGCTCGATCACCTTCGCCTCTTCGATCCGGCCAGCGGTCAGCAAATCCCAGATCAGCGACGAGGCACGCGGCGCATAGTTGCCGAAGGGATTGACGTAGCCGACAGCGCCGAACAGGAACGATTGGACGATCCGCTCACCGGCGAATACCTGCATGACGCCGGCGGTCGCTTCGACGATGTCGTAGACGCGCGCGACGTCGAGGCTCGCCTCCTTGATGTAACGCACATTCTCGAGCGACTCGGTCAGCCTCGCGACAAGTGCTGTCGACATGTCGACATTCGAGGTGACGGGGTTGTTGTAGAGCATGATCGGGATCGAGACGGCTTCGCTGATCGCCTGGTAGTAGCCGAAGATCTCGTCCTCGGTCGGCGTGTAGTAGTAGGGAGGCACGATCATCAGGCCGTCGGCGCCGAGCGCCTCCGCCTCCCTGCTGTACCGGACCGCGTTGTCTGTGTAAGCGTTCATCGTGCCGACCAGCACCGGCACCCGGCCGGCGACGTGCTCGACGGTCGTCCGGACGAACTCGGTGCGCTCGGCATCCGACACCGTCAGGAACTCGCCGGTGCTACCGAGGACGATCAGTCCTGGGACACCGGAGGCCAGCTGCCAGTCGAGGAAACGGCGATGTGCCTCGAGGTCGATCGCACGGTGATCCTCGGTGAACGGCGTAACCGTGACTGTGTAGCTCCCAAGGAATTTCATCTGATCTCCTTCTCTCTAGGTTCACAGCAAGCGGGCAAGGAAACGCCGCGTCCGCTCGTGGCGAGGGGCGCTCAGCAGCTCGTGCGGCGCCCCCTCCTCGACGATCACGCCCCCGTCGATGAACACAACCCGGTCGGCGACGTCACGGGCGAAGGACATCTCGTGGGTCACGACCAGCATCGTCATCCCATCCGCCGCCAAGCTCCGCATCACGTCGAGCACCTCGCCGACGATCTCTGGATCAAGCGCCGACGTCGGCTCGTCGAACAGCATCAGCTTCGGAGACATCGCCAGTGCGCGTGCGATCGCTACCCGCTGCTGCTGACCACCGGAGAGCTGGCGCGGGTAGGAGTCTGCCTTGTCGGCCAACCCCACCCGGCCCAACAGCTCGATCGCGGCACGCCTCGCGATCTGCCTTGGCGTACGAGTCACCTGCGTGGGGGCCTCGATGATGTTCTCGATCGCGGTCTTGTTGCCGAACAGGTTGAAGTGCTGAAAGACCATCCCGATCGAGGCCCGCTGTGCGGCCAGTTCGCGCGGGGGCAGCGGCACCAGCCGGTTGCGGCGGGTGTACAGGCCGATCAGCTCGCCGGCGAGGATCACGCGACCCGCTGTCGGGATCTCCAAGTGGTTGACGCACCGCAGCAGCGTCGTCTTGCCAGAGCCGGACGCGCCGATCAGACAGACGACCTGGCCCGCATCGATGTCGAGGTCGATGCCGCTCAGCACCTGGTTGGCCCCGAAGCTCTTGTGAATGCCGTCGAGGCGCAGCAGTGGGTGGGGGTGTGCGGGCGTGGCCATCGCTCAGACGGTGGGGCGCGCGCCGGGACGCAGGATCGCCGTCGCGTTCGCACCGATCCGCTGGAGCATCGTCGGCGGCGCGTTGCGCGTGCTACCGCGGCCGAAATGCCGCTCGAGGTAGTACTGGCCGACTGAGGCGACCGTCGTCATGACCAGATACCAGATGCTCGCAACCACAAGCAGGGGAACCGTCGCGAAGTTCGCGGAGGAGATCAGCTGAACCGCTCCCAACAGATCGAGGATCGAGATGACGCTTACCAAGCTTGAGTCCTTCAGCAGCGCGATCGCGTTGTTGCCGGTGGGCGGGATGATCACCGGCATTGCCTGCGGCAGGATGATCCGACGCATCGCCTGGCCGCGTGTCATCCCGAGGGCGTGCGACGCCTCCAACTGGCCCTCATCGACTGACAGGATCCCGGCCCGGACGATCTCGCACATATACGCGCCCTGATTCAGGCCGAGCGCGAGCGCTCCGGCAGTGAACGGGGCGATCAGTGAGTTGGTGCTCCAAGAGGCGAACGTCGGACCGCCGAACGGCACCCCCAACGAGATCCGCGGCAGGAACAGGGCCAGGTTATAGAAAAACAGGATCTGCACCAGCAGTGGGGTGCCGCGAAAGAACCACAGGTACAGCGACGAGGCGCCATTCATCAGGACGCTGGACGACATCCGCATCAGCGCCAGCACGACACCGAGGATGATGCCGATCGCCATCCCGATCGCGGTCAGCTCGAGCGTCCGCCGGACCCCAACGAGGATCTCATTGACCGTCAGGTAATGGGAGACCGTGCTCCAGTGGATCGTCTTCGACGTAACCAGCACCCGGACCACGACGACTAGCAGCAGCAGCACGAGCAGCCGCACCAGCCAGCGGCCTCCGAACGCCGCGGCGCTGGACAGACTGGCCTTCGGACGGCGCTCGACATGACCGTCGAGCGCCGTCACGAGATCGCCGGATTCACGGGCTGCGTTCACAGCTCCCCGTCTTATCAATCACGGCGTGCTTGGCGGCTCCGGTTCCGTAGAACTAGCCCTTGCTGTAGACCGTCGCCTTGGTCACGAGGCCGTTCACGATCGACCACTTCTTCATGATCGCCGTGTAGGCGCCCGACTTGATCAGCTGGTTCATGGCGTTGGCGATCGGCTTGGTCAGGCCGAGCCCCTTGGCGACGCCTGCTCCCTCAGGCGTCGGCAGGAAGTTGAGCGGCTGCAGCACGAACTGATGCTCGGTCTTCTGAATCAGATACGAGAGCTGATCCTCCGAGGAGGAATACACCTCCACACGGCCGCTGCTGACCGCCAGCTCCGCCGCCGAGTCGGAGGGGAACGACTGCACCGTGACCGCCGGCTTGCCGGCCTTCTTGCAGTTGATCGACTTGATCTGTTGGATGAACGCCGAACCCGCGATCACCGCGACGGAATGACCGCAGAGTGCGGTCGGCGTCTTGATGCTGAGGCCGGTGCCCTTCTTGACGGCGAAGCCGGTCCCGACGTTGTAGTACGTAACGATGTCGATCTGCTTGAGCCGAGCCGGGGTCTGGATGAACGACGTGAACGACGAGTTGTAGCGGCCACTCTGCATACCCGGGATGAAGCCGGTGAAGTTGCCTGAGGTCGTCAGGTTCCACTTCAGCCCGAGCACGGCGGCCACCGCTCGCCCAAGGTCGATCTCCCAGCCCACGTTCTTGCCGTTGACCACCTGCTCGTCCGGCGGGGCGTTGTTATAAGTGATGTCGGTCATGCCGGCCGTACGTACTGACGCCGGGACGGTCGCCGCCAGCTTCGCGTTGGTCGAGATCTTCTGGCCGTCGATCGTCACGCTGTATGCGTTGGCAGCACTGGCACCGACCGAAGCGGCTAAGCCCGCGACGACCAGTCCTGCAGACGCGGCCAGCGCTGCACGGCGACGAACCAAGCTGCAACAGCGCGTCGTCCACGAGCCAGGTGGCTCTGTATAGGGATGCACGGACGCTCCTCCTTTCAGCTGGGCTGTCCAACTCGCCAGGGAGCGCGGTCACCAGTTCCGCCATCGCCGGTTGGACAGCACCACTACTGTGTGTGGGCGGCCATGCTCGCATGTCGAGCGTTTAGACGCAATACGTGCGAACTGGACATCGACGCCGGGGTTTGCAAAAGTTCGCATACCGTGCGAACGACCGCATTTCGAGCGCGAGAACGGCTGACGCCCCCCGGGTGATGCGATGAGCCACACCCACACAGCGACCAGCGCGCCCGCCGGCATCGGATCACTCGCCGAGACGGATCGCCGTCACGTGATGCACCCGTTCAGCGTGCTCGGCCGGCACGAGCATGCGGGCCCCCGCCGGATGATGGTGCGCGGCTCTGGCTCGATGATCTACGACGAAGACGGCCGCGGCTACATCGACGCGATGGCGGGCCTGTGGTGCGTCAACGTCGGCTACGGCAGGCGCGAGCTCGCCGATGCGATGCACGAGCAGGCGCTGCGGCTTCCCTACTACCACTCGTTCTCGTCGATGGCGACCGACACCCCGGCGCTGCTGGCCGAGCGCCTGCTCGAGCTTACGCCGGGCGATATGTCGAAGGTTCTATACGGGACCAGCGGGTCCGACGCCAACGACACCCAGATCAAGCTCGTCCGTCTGTACAACAACCTGTTGGGGCGCCCGCAGAAGAAGAAGGTGATCGCGCGCCAGCGGGGCTATCACGGCGTGACGATCGCGTCGGGCAGCCTGACCGGGTTGGACGGCATGCACGCCGGCTTCGACCTGCCGATGGACGGCGTCCTTCACACGCGCGCGCCCTACGGACTTCGCGAGGGCCAGCCCGGTGAGACGGACGCTGAGTTCGTCGGCCGTCTCGCGACCGAACTCGACGAACTGATCCTCGCCGAGGACCCCAGCACCGTCGCCGCCTTCATCGCTGAGCCGATTCAGGCGGCGGGCGGTGTGATCGTCCCGCCCGACGGCTATTTCGCCGCCATCCAGGAGGTCCTTCGCCGTCATGACGTGCTGCTGATCGCCGATGAGGTCGTGTGCGGTTTCGGGCGTCTCGGCACCTGGTTCGGCAGCGACGTGTTCGGCATCGAGCCCGACCTGATCACGGTTGCAAAGGGCATAACCTCGGCGTACGCGCCGTTGTCTGCGTGCATCATCTCCGAGCGCGTCTGGCGGGTGCTGTCCGACGGAGCCGGACCGAAGGCGTTCGCCCATGGCTACACCTACAGCTCGCATCCGCTTGCAGCCGCATGCGCGCTGGCAAACCTTGACCTGATCGGACGCGACGAGCTGATCGCCCGCGCCGGCGAGCGTGGCGCCTCGCTCAACGCGAAGCTGCAGGCCGCGTTCAAGAACCACCCACTGGTCGGCGAGGTTCGCGGCTTGGGCCTGATTGCGGCCGTCGAGTTCGTCGCGGAGCGCACGCCGACGAAGCTGTTCGAGCCGCTCGGGCATGTATCCGCGCGCGTCGATGCCGCCTGCCTCGAGCGCGGGGTTATCACCCGTGCCCTCCCTGAGTCCGACACGATCTCGTTCTGCCCGCCGTTCGTGATCACCGAGACGGAGATCGACGAGATCGTTGACGTCGCGCGCCAGGCCGTGGACGTCGTCGCCGCAGAGCTAGGGTGACGCCATGCTCAGCGGCCCCACTCGCGACGGCGCCGGCCGGCCGCGGCTCGGGATCATCGTAAACCCGGTCGCGGGGATCGGCGGGGCGGTCGCGCTGAAGGGCAGTGACGGCGCTGAGACCGTCGCGCTGGCGCGCGCGCGGGGCGCCGTGCCGCAGGCTCCGATGCGAGCGGCGCGCGCGCTGCGCGGGCTGGCGGCGAGCGCCGGGACGATCGAGGTCCTGGCAGCACCCGGGGTGATGGGCGCCGACCTGGCGCGGGTCGCCGGACTCGCCGTGACGACCACCGGCCCAGTCGCCGAGCGTCCGACGACCGCCGAGGACACCCGGACGGCCGCGGCGGCGATGCGCGAATCGGGGGTCGAACTCCTGCTGTTCGCCGGTGGCGACGGCACGGCCCGCGACGTCTACGAGGTGGTCGGCGGCGAGTTGGCGATGCTCGGGATCCCCGCTGGCGTGAAGATGCATTCGGGCGTGTTTGCCCCGAGTCCCGAGGCGGCGGCTCACGCCGGCGAAACTTTCCTGCGCCTCGGCGCCTCCGCGTGCCTGCGCAACGCCGACATCGCCGACGTCGACGAGCAGGCGGCGCGTGACGGTCGAGTTGCGAGCGTCCTCTACGGTGCCGCTCGCGTTCCCGACCTGCCGCGGCTGGTGCTGCCCACGAAGGCGGGCTCGCGGGCCAGCCCTGGCGCCGACCTCGACGCGCTGTGTCGCACCGTCGCCGCGGAGCTCGAGCCGGGCACGCTGTACCTGCTCGGCCCGGGCACAACGACTGCCGCGGTGTTGGCCGCGCTAGGACTCTCGGGCACGCTGCTCGGGGTCGACGCGATCAGGAACGGGAGGCTTGTCGACGTCGACCTGACCGAGGAGCAGCTGCAGACGCTGCTCGACCACGACGCCAGCGGCGACCGCGGTTCCAGCGTTCGCCTGATCGTCGGCCTGGTCGGCGGCCAAGGCGTCCTGTTCGGCCGCGGCAACCCTCAGCTCGGGCCCGGAGTCTTGCGCCGGATCGGCCGCGACCGGATCATGATCCTCAGTGCGGCGGACAAGCTGGTTGCGCTCGACCCCCCAAACCTGTGGGTCGACACCGGCGACCCCGAGCTCGACGCGGAGCTCGCCGGCTACGTCCGGGTTCACGTCGGCCGGCGCCAGCAGATCGTGATCAGAGTCTCACGTTAGTGACCAGCTCGAGCCAGGAGGAGAGGTGACTGGAAGAGCCCACCCGTACATGGCCAATTCCGCTCCGGAGTCGCTCGAGGAGCTGTGCGCCGCGGTCGGCGTCGGCGACCCGGACGAGCTATTCGCGCAGATCCCAGCTGACCACATCAGACAGGACCCATTCGCGCTGCCCTCGGCGCTCGCCTCCGAGGTCGAGCTCTCGCGCCACCTCAAGCACGTGCTGTCGGCCAACGTTGACTGCGAGGCGGCGCTCAGCTTCCTCGGCGGCGGCTGCTGGCAGCACCACGTCCCGGCCATCTGCGACGAGCTCGCCACGAGGACGGAATTCCTGACCCCCGTGTGGGGCACCGCGTCGTCCGATCATGGCCGCAACCAGGCGTGGTTCGAGTTCGCGAGCCAGCTCGGCGAGTTGCTCGAGCTGGACTTCGTCGCCTTGCCGGTCTATAGCTGGGGATGCGCAGCCGGCCACGCGATCCGGATGGCGGCACGCCTCACCGGCCGCAGCGAGGTGCTGGTGCCTGCGTCGATCAACCGCGAGCGGCTGGCGGTAATCCAGACCTACTGCGAGCCGCCGGGAATGGACGGCCACCTCGACGTGCGGCTGGTCGAGATCGATCCGACCTCGGGGGGCGTCGACCTCGACGCGCTTGGGGGCGCACTGTCAGACGGCACCGCCGCCGTCTACTTCGAGACGCCCGGTGCGCTCGGCGTGATCGAGCCCGACTGCGAGCGGATCGTCTCACTTGCCCACGCCCACGGCGCGGAGGCGATCGCCGGCGTCGACCCGATCTCGCTAGGCGTACTGGCGCCGCCGGGACAGTTCGGCGCCGACATCGCGGTCGGCTCCACGCAGCCTCTCGGCGTGCACATGAACTGCGGGGGTGGCGTCGGCGGCTTCATCGCCAGCCGTGACGAGGAGCGTTATGCCCGCGAGTACCCAACGCTGCAGGTCAGCCTCTGCCCGACCACCGAGGAAGGCGAGCGCGGCTTCACTCTCACCTTGTTCGAACAGTCCTCCTACGGCTCGCGCGAGCTCGGCAACGATTGGACCGGGAATTCGGTCTACCTGTGGACGGTCGTCAACGCCGCCTACATGTCGCTGCTCGGCCCCGCCGGCTTCGCCGAGCTCGGTGAGCTGATCCTGTTGCGGAGCCACTATGCGGCCGCCCGGATCGCCGAGATCCCCGGACTCACGGTCCGCTGGCCGGGCTTCTTCAAGGAGTTCGTCGTCGACTTCAACAACAGCGGCACCACGGTCGCGGAGGTCAACAGGGCGCTCCGGGAGCGCTCGATCTTCGGCGGTGGCGACCTCTCGCAATCACATCCGCAACTCGGTCAGTGCGCGCTGTACTGCGTCACCGAGGTTCACACCCAGGAGGACATCGACCGCGCCGTCGAGGCGCTTGCGGAGGTGGTCGCATGACCGAACTCCGTCGCTACCACGCGCCCGTCTGGGACGAGCCCGTCGTGATGGAGATGGGAAGCGAGGGCCGGCGCGGAATGCGACTGCCCGATGCCGAGCCGGAAGTTCGCGCGGTCGCCGGCGACGTCGACTCCCTGCTCGCGGTCGGCCAGCGCCGCCGCGATCGGCCCGAGCTCCCGCAGCTCAGCGAGTTCGAGGTCCAGCGCCACTACCTGCACCTCTCCCAGGAGACCCTGGGAATGATGGGGATCAGCCTGTTCGGGACCTGCACGATGAAGTACAACCCGCGGCTGAACGAGCTGGTCGCGGCGAGGCCGTGGCTCGCCGAGCTGCACCCGGACCAGGACGCGGACACCCTCCAGGGCGTGCTGCGGATCATCCACGGCCTCGGGGAGATCCTGTGCGAGCTGTCGGGCATGTCGCGGTTCGTGTTCCAGCCCGGTGGCGGTGCGGATGCCGCCTACACGCACGCGTGCGTGACCCGGGCCTACCACCAGCACCGCGGTGAGCTCGATCGCCGCGACGAGGTGATCACGACGATCCAGGCGCATCCGTGCAACGCGGCGACCGCCGCGGCGGCGGGATTCAAGGTGATCACGCTGCCACTCGAGGAGGAGGGGTATGCGTCGGTCGCGGCACTCGAGACCGCGGTCTCCGATCGGACCGCGGCGCTGATGGTGAACAACCCGGACGACATGGGGATCTACAACCCGAACATCAAGCGCTGGGTGGAGGTCGTCCACGAGGCGGGCGCACTCGCCTTCTACGACCACGCCAACTTCAACGGCGTGATGGGCCGGCTGCGCGCCCGCGAGCTCGGCTTCGACGCGTGCATGTTCATGCTGCACAAGACGTTCGGCGCTCCCAAGGGCGGCGGCGGGCCGGCGACCGGCGCCTACGGCTGCTCCGAGGAGCTCGTCCCATTCCTACCGCGTCCGCTCGTCCACCGCGACGGCGACCGCTTCCGGATCGAGCACGACGGGCCGCTCAGCATCGGCCGCGTCCGCGAGTTCTGGGGCAACGTCCCGGTCGTCGTCAAGGCCTATTCGTGGGCCCGTGCGCTCGGCGCCGACGGGATCCGGCAGGCGGCCGACCTGTCGGTGCTCGCCAACAACTACATGGAGCGGCGGCTGCTGGCGATCCCGGGAATCACCAAGTCATACCCACAGGTCGAGGCCCCTCGGCTGGAGATGACGCGCTACAGCCTCGCGAAAGTCACCGACGACACAGGCGTCACCGTCGTGGACATCCAGAACCGGATGGTCGACTTTGGGATCGACGCCTTCTGGATGAGCCACCATCCGCTGCTGGTTCCGGAGCCGTTCACCCCCGAGGCAGGCGAGCTGTGGTCCAAGGAGGACATCGACTACTGGATCGACGTGCTCGCAGCGGTCATCGCCGAGGCCTACGAGGACCCCGACACGGTCAGGACAGCGCCACACAACCATCCGATCCACAAAGTCGACGGCTCAGGCGTAGACGATCCAGACCGTTGGGCCACGACCTGGCGCGCCCACCAGCGCAAGCAGCCCGCTCCCACCGCAGCGTGATGCCTGACCGGATAGCGATCGTCGGAGCCGGCAGCATCGGCTCGAGCTGGGCGGTGGTGTTCGCGCGCGCAGGCCACGAGGTAGCGCTGTACGACGCCGACCCGGAGCGGCTGCCGGCGGCGGCCGCCGATGTCGAGGAACGGCTCGCCGCGCTCGCGGACGCCGGCCTCCTGGACGAGCCTCCCGACCAGGCCGCCGGGCGCGTCACTACCCACGCGGAGCTTGCGCCCGCGCTCGCCGGCGCTGCCCACGTACAGGAATGCGCACCCGAATACCTCGAGCTCAAACGAGAGCTGTTTCAGACGCTCGACCGGCTGGCCGAACCCAACGCAACACTCGCGAGTTCGTCCTCGGCGATGACGATCAGCAACACCGCCGGTGACCTTGAGGGCCGCGCCCGCTGCCTGGTCGTCCACCCGGCCAACCCGCCGCACCTGCTGCCGATCGTCGAGTTGGTGCCGGCGCCGTTCACGGACGAGGCTGTCGTCGACCGCGTCCGGGACCTGCTCGAGCGGGCCGGGATGTCGCCGGTGCGGGTCAGGCGAGAGCTCGAGGGCTTCGTCTACAACCGCTTGCAGGGGGCGCTTCTCCGTGAGGCGTACTGCCTGGTCCGCGACGGTGTCATCAGTGTCGATGAGCTCGACCGGGTCGTGCGCGAGGGACTCGGGCGCCGGTGGGCGGTGATTGGACCGTTCGAGACCGTCGATCTCAACACACGTGGCGGGATCGCGGTCCACGCTCGGCGGATGGGGTCCACGTACGAACGGATGGGCGCCGAGCGCGGCCAGCATGACCCGTGGGATGAGGCGCTCGTCGCCGAGGTCACCAGGCAACGTCGCGCGCTACTGCCTTTATCTGACTGGGAGCACCGAGTGGCCTGGCGCGACCAGGCCTTGATCGCCCAGGAGCAGGCGCGGCGTCAGCCCGCGCCGGGCAATAAGATCGCAGGCCGTGACGGGTAACTCGACGAACGGAGCGCCCGATAAGGAGGGGCGGACCGTCACGCGCGCGCACTCGCGTGACTTCAACCAGTCGCTCGGACGCGGTCTCGGGATCATCGAGACGTTTGGTCCCGATGCGGCCCGCCAGACGGTCAGCGAGGTTGCGACCAAGACTGGCCTGACCCGCGCGACGGCTAGACGCTTTCTGATCACTCTGGTCGAGCTCGGCTACATGACCAGTGACGGGCGCACATTCTCGCTAGCGCCGCGGGTGCTCGGCCTGGGGTACTCGTTCCTTTCAGGGCTCGGCTTCCCGAACGTTGCTCTCCCGCACCTCGAGCAGCTCGTCGCCGAGGTCGACGAGTCCAGCGAGGCTTCCATCCTCGATGGCCACGACGTCGTCTACGTCACCCGCGTTCCGGGGACCAAGCTGATGACGATCGCGGTCAATATTGGTTCACGGATGCCGGCCCACGCGACCTCGATGGGTCGCGTGCTGCTCGCCGGCCTGCCCGACGAGGAGCTCGAGTCCTACCTCGCGTCGGCGACGCTCAAGCAGTTCCAGCCCGCGACCGTAACCGACACCGAAACGCTCCGCGGGCGGATCGTACGCGCTCGCACCGATGGATACGCGATCGTCAACCAGGAGCTCGAGGAGGCTCTGCTGGCCGTCGCGGTTCCGATCCACGATCGCTTCGGACGTACTATTGCCGCGATCAACCTGTCGACGCTCGTTACCCGCCACACGCCCCGATCTGTCCGCAGCGAACTGCTCCCACCGCTGCAGCGTTGCGCCCGGATGATCGAGCGCGACCTCGCGAACGTCGTCTAGCTCGTCAATAGCGCGCCTCAGCGATCGCGACGAAGGTCTCGTCCGGCTCGATGAAGTACGCGTAGCTCCAGGAGCGACCGCCGGACAGAGCCACCGTCTGCGGCTCGCACAAGAGCTCTACCCCCGCCCTCCGCAGCCCCGCCGCGGCCTGCCCGATGTTCCTGACGCCGATCGCAAACTCGAACGGCCCCAGGTGTCCCCAGTCGCCGCGCATGTCGGGGGACGGCGGGAAGTGCTGGACCGGCTCCATGCCGGCGCCGTGTGGGTTGGTGAGCAGCATCATTCGCTGGCGCGGCGGCTTGCGGGGTGCGTACCACGGGTCCATCGGCTCGAAGTACCCGTCGCTCTCGAACACCATCCCGGTGAAGCCAAGGCCGCGATAGAAGTCGCGCGTGCGGTCGATGTCGGCGACCCCAAAGGCGACGTGGTTGACCCCCTGCGGGCCATCGTCGACCGGCCAACCCGACTCAAGGTCGTGCCACTCGATCATCTCGATCTTGGTCCCGTCGGGATCGCCGACATACGACAGGCCGCAGAGCGTCCCGTACGGTGGCAGCGGCGACTCATTCGGCTCCATCAGCCCAGGGACGCCGTGTTCGTCGACGAGCCGCCGGTACAGCGCCGCCTGACCCTTGACGTGCATGCAGACCTCGCACACACCTGGCTCGCCCCAGCCGATCCCATCCGGCATCGGCGGCGGCGGTTCGTCGATCGTCGAGACCAGCTTTACCGCCGCCATGCCGAGCGGCGTCGGGCGTCCGGGGCGCAGCATTGCGACCCTAGCCGTGACAGCTGAGCGTCCGGCGATCCGGTCGAGGCCCGGAAGCTCGAGCTCGGCATCGAATACGACGTCGGTGAATCCGAGCTCGGAGTAGAACACGAGCGAGCGCTCCATGTCGGAGACCCCGACGCCGATGTGATCGACCCCGAGCGCGAAGCCTGGTCGCAGCGCCTGACTCATCGAGCGCGAAGCATAACCGCGCGGTGTCCGCTCTGCGAGCGATCGTACGATTGACGAGCGTCGGGGATCCTGGTTGACTCCCGCTGTGCGGATCGGCGCGAAGCTGCCCAACAACGGCCCGCTGCCGCTCGAGCGCGGCATCCCGGCGTTAGCCCGCACGCTGGAGAACGCCGGTGTCGACTCGATCTGGGTCTCCGACCACGTCGTGCTCCCGCGGACGATGGAATCGCGCTACCCGTTCGCCGCCGACGGGCGCGCAAACTGGCCCACCGACATGCCCTACCTCGAGCCGCTGATCGCGCTGGCGCTCGCGGCGGCCGCGACGGACCGTGTGCGGCTCGGGACGGCGGTTCTGGTGCTGCCGCTGCGAAACCCAGTGTTGTTCGCCAAGCAATGCGCCTCGATCGACGTCGCCAGCGGCGGCAGGCTCGAACTCGGACTCGGGGCCGGTTGGCTCGAGCGGGAGTTCGAGGCGCTTGAGGCCCCCTTTGCGCGGCGTGGGGTCCGCCTCGCCGAATGGATCGAGATCGCGCGGGACTGCTGGACCGGGGCACCGGCGGCGCGCAGCTCGGGGGAATACACGTTGCCGTCCGAGATTCTGTGCCTGCCGACGCCGGCGCACGAGATCCCGATCCTGCTCGGTGGCCATTCATCGAAGGCGCTCGCGCGCGCTGGGGCGATTGCCGACGGATGGCTCCCGCAGCAGACCGCCGGCGAGTTCGACGCGGCGATGCTGGCGAACGAGCAGGCGCAGATCGCCGCGGCCGCGCAGGGAGCGGGCCGGCGGCCAGAGCGCCTCCGGACCGTCCTGCGGATCGTCGAATCGGCTGGGCGCGCGGACCTCGTCGCCGATGCGCTGCCGTCGCTCGCACAGGCGGGCGTCGACGAGGTGATTGTCGATCTCGACTGGACGAACGACGACCAGGTCGAGCAGGTAGCGGCACTTTCGGCTGCGACGACGAGCGCGTGAGCGGAATCTCGATCTCGCTGCGGGGACGGCGCGCGCTTGTCACAGGTGCCGCCACCGGGATCGGGGCAGCGATCGCCGCCCGCTTCGCGGTGGCCGGGGCGCAGGGGGTCAGCGTCGATGTCGCCCCGCCGATATCGCTGCCTACCGGCTGGCGGGCCATGACCACCGACGTCCGCCGCGAGGACGAGGTCGCACAGGCCTGCGGTGAAGCCGCTCGGCAGCTTGGCGGTAAGCTCGACGTGCTGGTCGCCGCCGCCGGGATCGTGCCGCCCTGGCGCCACCTCAACGAGCTGGACCTCGACGAGTGGGACGAGGTGTTCGCGGTCAACGTGCGTGGCATCGCGGCGACGCTCAAGTACGCCTCGCCGCTGATCGCCGACGGCGGCGCGATCGTCGCGATCGCCTCGCTTAACGCGTGGCGCGGCGACCCCCACCTGGCGAGCTACGTGTCGAGCAAGCACGCCGTGCTGGGGATCGTGCGCTCGGCCGCGATCGACCTCGGCCGCCGCGGGATCCGGGTTAACGCGGTGGGACCAGGGCCAATCGCGACCGGGGCACTACGGTCGCGGATCGAGCGCCGAGCGCGAGCCGGCGGCCCGCCGCTCGACGATGCCCTGGCCGCGGCCGCCGCCCAGACGAGCCTTGGCCGGATCGCGACCACCGACGATGTCGCCGGCGCGACACTGTTCCTTGTCAGTGACCTCGCGGCCGGAATCACGGGGCAGCTGCTGCCGGTCGACGGAGGGCTGCCGTGAGCGACGGGCCTGATTTAGAGGACAAGGTCGTGCTGCTGACCGGGGCTTCCGGCGGGATCGGGAGCGTCACGGCGAAGCTGCTGCTCGCGCGCGGCGCCCGGCTCGTTGCCCACTACGGGCAGGATCGCGCCGGCGTCGAGGCTGCGTGTGTCGATACGCCCGCCGATCGGGTGCTGCTCGTCCAGGCCGACCTGGCGGTGCGCGGCGCCAGCCGGGAGCTGTGGCGCAAAGCACTCGCCTGGCACGGGGTCGTCGACGTGGTCGTCGCCAACGCGGCAGTCGCCGTCAACTTGCCATTCGATTCGAGCGACGGCGATTGGGACGCCGCCTGGGAGCGAACCTTCGTCGTCAACGTCGCCGAGCCGGCGAACCTGATCCGGGCAGCCCTCCCGCACTTCCTCGAGCGACGGCAGGGTGTCCTGATCGCAATCTCGAGCTGGGCCGCCCAGCGCGGATCGGCGCTGCCGGCACACACCGCCTACGCGGCTTCGAAGGCGGCGCTCCAAAACCTGACGCTGTCGATCGCCCGCAACCACACGGCCGACGGGGTGCTGGCGCACGTCGTGGCCCCAGGGATCGTGCACACCCGAATGTCGGAGATTTCCGCAGCGGCGCGCGGCGGCATCGACGCGGTCCACGCGATCCTGCCACTTGGCGAGATGGTGCCGCCGATCGAGGTCGCACGACTCGTCACGCTGCTGGCCGGTGGATCGATGCGTCACCTGGCCGGAGCAACGATCGACCTGAACGGCGCCGCCAACATCCGGTGAGTTGACAGCTACCGGCCGCTCGTGCACTATGCGCACATGCTCACGCTATCCGAGCATCGGGCTGCGCGATAGGTCGGCACAATGCCTGGACCTGAAGTCCTAGGAACCCCGCCGCCGATCGAACGAACCGCCGTCACGCCCGCCCCCCACGTCATCGGAGAGCCCGTCGTCGAGGCCCAGGGGCTGCGCAAGTCGTTCGGCTCGAACGAGGTGCTCCGCGGTATCGACCTCAAGGTGCGCGCCGGCGAGCACGTGGTCGTCTTCGGGCCGTCGGGGTCGGGGAAGTCGACACTGCTGCGGACGATCAACCTGCTCGAGGAGCCGACGGATGGTTCACTGCGCGTGCTCGGCACCGAGTATGGCCCCCGATGTCCGCCAGGCGAGCGTCGGGGCAAGCCGCTGGAGCTACGGCGCAGCGTCGGGATGGTCTTTCAGCAGTTCAACCTGTTCGCGCATCTGACGGCGCTTGAGAACATCGCACTGCCGGTGCGCGCGGTGCGGCAGGCCAAGCGCGGTGAGGCCGAAGAGCGGGCCGCGATCGCGCTCCGCCGAGTCGGCCTGCTCCGCCACGCCGGCCACTTCCCGCGTGAGATGTCCGGCGGCCAGCAGCAGCGCGTCGCGATAGCCCGCGCGCTCAGCCTAGATCCGAAGATCATGCTGTTCGACGAGCCGACCTCGGCACTCGACGCCGAGCTCGTCGGCGAGGTGCTCGCGGTGATGCGCGAGCTTGCCGAGGGCGGCATGACGATGGTTGTCGTCACCCACGAGCTCGGCTTCGCTCGCGAGATCGGTGACCTGAACGTGTTCATGGACGACGGGCTGATCGTCGAATCGGGCGATCGCAGCCTGTTCGACACGTGCCTGAATCCGCGACTCCAGAGGTTCGTGGCAGCAGTCCTATGACGATCCTTGCCGTTGCGCTCAACTGGAGCTATGTGTGGTCCAACCGTGGCCCGCTGCTGCACGGCCTGTTGACCGCGGTCGAGGTATCCGCTCTCGGGTTGGCAATCTCGGTGGTCGTCGGGCTACTGCTGGCGCTCGCGCGGATGTCGCGACCGCCGCTCACTTGGCTTGCAGCTGCCTACATCAACGTCTTCCGGGGCGTGCCGGTGATCGTCACCGCGCTGTGGGTGTTCTTCGGCGTCTCGGAGGCCACCGGCCTCAACTTCTCGGTGTTCGTGGCTGGAGTGGCATCGCTCGCGCTGCTGTACTCGGCGTTCATCTCCGAGATCTACCGCTCGGCGCTTGAGGCGGTGCCCCGTGGTCAGCGCGAGGCAGGCCTCGCGCTCGGGATGACGCGGCTGCGGATCTTCGGCTCGGTCGTCCTCCCGCAGGCGACCAAGATCGCGATACCCAACATCGGAAGCATGCTAATCGGGATGGTCAAGGACACGTCGGTGCTGTTCGTCATCGGCACCACCGAGGTGGTCGCGACCGTCCAGAACCTGGGGGCCAGCAGCTACCAGTACTTCACGCTGTACACCGCGGCGGCGATTCTCTACGTCGCGGTCGCATTCGTTGTCGACTTCACGTTCAGGACGATCGAGAAGACGATGCAGACGCCACCGCACGGGTTACTCGCGCGGGTGGCGACGAGCCGGCGCCGACGTCGCATCAAGGCGATCACGGCGCGATTCGAGGCAGGCTAATGGTCACCGGGGATTCGCGGCGGTATGCAGGTCTCGTCGCGCTGATGTCAATACCTAGAGAGGGGAGTTGGAGCAATGTTGATGATGGGTAGATTGAGGGCGTTGGGAGTTGCCGCAGCCGGCGGTTCCGTGGCGCTGGTCCTCGCGCTGACCGCGCCAGCCGGCTCGCTGGCAAGCAGCAGCGGACCTCCGGGCCTGATGTCGCCGGGCACGCTGACCGTCGGCATGAACCTGCAGTTCAAGCCGGAGATGTACATCCAGAACGGGAAGCCGGCTGGCTACGACGTCGATCTGTTGCACAAACTCGCTGCGTACGCGCACGTCAAGCTGAACATCCAGAACCTGGCGTTCACCGGCCTGATTCCGGGCCTGCAGACCAAGAAGTTCGACCTCGTGTCGGTTGGGTTGTCGCCGACGGCTGCCCGGAAGCAGGTCATCAGCTTCTCCAAGGCCTATGTCCCGTACGTCCAGGTCGTCGGTGTCCCGGCGCAGGACGCCAATACGGACAACAGCATCGCGGCCCTGAACAAGCCAGGCAACGTGATCACGGCACTGCTGGGCTCGACCGCTCAGACCGAGGCCAAGAAGGTCTTCCCGAAGGCAAAGGTCCAGGCGCTGGCCGACCAGAACTCAGACTTCTCGCTGGTCGCCAGCGGGCGCGCGAACGCGATCGTTGTCGAGGACTACCTGCTCGCGCAGTACAGCAAGGCGAATCCAGGGAAGCTCGTCCAGTCCAAGATCAAGCCGCTCGACGTGCAGTATGGGTCGTACGCGGTCCAGCACGGCAACACGGCGCTGGCCAGCTATCTGAACAAGTTCCTCTGCACCGAGGACAAGAACGGGACGCTGGCGAAGCTGTACAAGAAGGACTTCGGGACGAAGACCTTCGTGGGAGTTCCCGCCTGCTGACCATGACTCTTCCGCGCGCGACGACAGACGTGCTCGTCGTCGGGGGCGGGCCTGCGGGACTGGCGGCGGCCACGAGAGTGGCCGCCGCTGGCCTGTCGGTGACGCTCGTGGATGAGCGCGTCACCCTCGGGGGGCAGATCTACAAACGTCTCGGCCCCGGCTTCGAGGTCAGCGACCCGCGTGCGATCGGCCGCGAGTATGCGGCCGGCGGCGACCTGATCGCGCTGACGGCGGCCACCGGCGTGAACGTGCGCCTGCGTACTGCCGTCCTTCACATTGACGGACTCCTGGCGACCGTCTGCGAGGACGAGGCGCGAATCGAGACGATCGCGGCCCGTAGGATCGTCCTGGCCCCGGGCGCCTACGACCGTCCCGTCGCCTTCCCCGGCTGGACGCTGCCCGGGGTGCTGACCGCCGGCGGCGCTCAAACGCTCCTCAAGACCCAGCGGGTCCTGCCCGGCCGACGGATCGTGTTCGCCGGTAGCGGCCCGGTCGCGCTGGCGTTCCCTGCCCAGCTTCACCACGACGGCGCCGGCATCGAGCTGATCTGCGAGGCCGGACCGCCGCCCGGCGCGCGCGACATCGCGGCGATGCTCGCGGCCGCTCGTGGCAACATGCCGCTGCTTCGCGATGCTGCGAGATACCGTTTGGCACTCGCGCGCGCCCGCATACCGCTGCGCTACCGCCGGATGGTCGTCGCCGCCGAGGGCGATGGCCACGTTCAGGCGGTCGTCCACGCGGCCGTCGACGGCGACTGGCGCGCGATCGCAGGGACCGAGGAACGCGTCGCGTGCGACACGCTGTGCCTCGGATACGGTTTCTTGCCGTCGGTCGAGCTCCTACGGCTCGCGGGGTGCGCGATCGACGAGGACGAGGATCGCGGCGGTGCCGTCGCCCGCCTCGACGAGTGGATGCGCACAACGGTGCCAGGCATCTCGGCCGCGGGTGATGGCACCGGCGTCGAAGGCTCGATGGTCGCGGTCGACGAGGGCCGCCTCGCCGCCGTCGGCATCGCGCTCGAGCTGGGCTCACTGTCTCCGGCGCAGGTAGAGCACGAGACCAAGGCGCTGCGCAGGCGACTGTCCCGCCGACGTGCGTTCCGCGTCGCGCTCGCGCGTATGCACCGGGTCGGCGCGGGCATCTACGAGCTCCCCGACTCCGACACCGTCATCTGTCGCTGCGAGGAGGTGACGCTGTCCGCACTAGAGCTCGCAGTCGCGGCGTCCGCCGACGTCGCCACCGTCAAGGCGCTGACACGGGCAGGTATGGGCCTGTGTCAGGCCCGCAACTGCGGCCGCACGGTGTCGGCGCTCATCGCCGCCCGTCACGGCCGAGCGATAGGCGACATCGCCGCGGCGACCCCGCGACTCCCGGCCCGGCCGGTATCGATTGCGGCAGTGGCCGACCCTTCGATCGAAGACCATGGCTTCTTTACCTCACCAGCCAAACTCTCGTCCTGAAGCGCCGGCCGCCTGGCTGTCGCTGAGGGAAACCGGCGCGGCGCTCCCAGCCGACACCGATGTGATCGTGATCGGTGGCGGCGTGATCGGCTGCGCGCTCGCCTACTACCTCGCGCGAGCGGACGTCGGGGTGACACTGCTGGAGCGCGGCGAGCTCAATCGCGAGGCGTCCGGCACTAACGCCGGCAGCTTCCACCTGCAGATCGCGATCCACCAGCTGACCGGGCTCGAGGTCGATACCGTCGCCGACCGGCTCTTGCCTGAGATCCGGCTGTACGTCGAGGGCGCGGACCTGTGGCGGCAGCTCGAGAGCGAACTCGACGGATCGGTCGAGATGCACGTGACCGGCGGGCTGATGGTGGCCGAGACCGAGATCGAGTTGGCGCTGCTGCACGCCAAGCGGCGGATCGAGCAGGCGGCGGGGCTCGAGACCCAGGTGCTCGAGGGCGAGGAGCTTCGTTCCTTCGCGCCGTACCTGGCGCCCCACCTGCTCGGCGCCAGCTACTGCCCACTCGAGGGTCACGCCAACCCGTTGCTGGCCGCGCCCCTGTACGCCCTGCGAGCATCCCAGGCGGGCGCGGCGATCCGCGCTAACGCGCCCGTCACCGGGATCGAGGTGCACGACCGTGGCGGCTTCACGGTGCGGACCGGCCGTGGCACGGTCCGCACCGCGCGAATCGTGAATGCCGCAGGCGCGTGGCTCAACGAGGTCGCTGCGTTCGTGGGGTTGCTGCATCCGATGCGACGCGAGGGCCTGCACGTCAACGTGACCGAGCCGCGGGAGCGGCTGCTGACGCCGCTGGTGCAGCACATCGGTCGCCGCCTGACCCTCAAGCAGTCCTCCAACAACACGTTCCTGATCGGCGGTGGTTGGCCTGCGCGGGCGCTCGGCGCGACCGGCAGGTACCAGACCGTCTGGGAGAGCGCGGCCGGGAACATGGCGGTCGCCGTGCGCGTCGTGCCTGCACTCGCCGGGGTGCGGCTGCTACGCACATGGTCCGGCGCAATCGGGTTTACCAACGACCTGTCGCCGCTGGTGGGCGAGTCGCGCCGGGTTCCGGGGTACTTCACCTGTATGGCAAGCACTGGCTTTACGCTGGGACCATTGATGGCCAGGATGCTGGCGGAGACGATCGCCAGGCCGACCGCCTTCTCGGGGCTCCCCGACGAGTTTGCCCCCGATCGAGCACCGGAGCCGGCGACGGCGCACACCTAGAGGAGGATCAGATGGATCGCAATGATGTCTCCTGGCATGGATATTGGGTCGCGTGCCCAACTCCCTATGGCGAGGATGGAGGGCTGAGGTTGGACCTGCTCGAGGCGCTGCTCGAGCACTACATCGAGCACGGCATCCACGGCGCGTTCATCAACGGCACTACCGGCGAGTGGTTCTCCCAATCCCATGCCGAACGCCGGCTTGTCGCGGAGACCGCGATCAAACACGTCGCTGGACGGGTCCCCATCGTGATCGGTTGCAGCGACTACACGGCGAGATCCGTGATCGAACTCGCCGAACACGCGATGGCAACGGGCGCCAACGGCGTCGGCACGAGCGCGCCCGCCTACAGCCGCCCGCTCGACGACGAGATCGTCGCGTTCTTCGAGGACATCGCCGCAGCGCTGCCGGAGGCGCCCGTGTTGATCTACAACTGGCCGCCGGGCACCAATGTGGACATCGGCCCCACGCTGGCGTCGCGGCTCGCCGAGATCGACCCGATCGTCGGGATCAAGGACAGCACCGGCAACTTCGAGCAGTTCGTCGAGACGACGCGGACGGTCGTCGACCGCGTCCGGGTGATGGGTCCCTTCATGTCGAGCGCCGGCTACGCGGCGCTGAAGAAGTTCGGAGGCGACGGCTTCATCGGCGGCGGCGCGATCCTCGACGATGACGATCCGCGGTTCTGGGAAGCGCACTGGAACGGCGACAACGCTTACTGCGAGGCACATGCTGCCCGGACCGACAGGATCTTCGAGAAGTTGTGGCTTCCGGGCGGCTGGCGCGGACGCTTCGGCCATTACCAGAGCCAGCTGAAGGCGATCATGGCAATGATCGGCCAGCCGGGTGGGACGGTACGCCCGCCGAGGCTGCCGGTCACCGACCCCGACAAGCTCCGCCAGATCCGCGAGATCCTGGTCGAGGAGCAGATCCTCGTGCCCGAGGCGACCAGCGCGACCGGGACGGCAGCGTGAGCCGAGCACCGCTGCCGAGTGGGGTTCGCCGCGGCCCCGCCGTGACCGTGATGGTCGACGGCGAGCGGATGCAGGCGTACCTCGGTGAGACGGTCGCGGCGGCGCTGATCGCGCGTTCCGGGTCAACGGCACTACGGACGACGCGCGGCGGCAGCGCCCGCGGCCTGTATTGCGGCATGGGCGTCTGCTTCGAATGCCTGGTGGTGGTCGATGGTGTACCAAACACGCGCGCCTGCATGACGTGGGTACGCAACGGCATGGAGATCAGCCACATGAACGGGCTGGTAGCGGCAGGCGAGGGAAAGGAGACTGCTGATGCTGCACGTGAGTAGCGTGTCGGAGGCGGCGGGCGCACTTGTGCGCGAGCGCCTCTACATCGACGGCCACTGGACTCAGGGCGATGGCGAGCCGGTGGCGGTTCACAACCCTTCGAGCGGCGAGCTGCTGGTGTCGGTCGCGAGTGCATCCGGCCCGCAGGTCGAGCTGGCGATCGCGGCCGCCAAGCGCGCGTTCCGCGAGTGGTCGCGATTGTTGGCGAAGGAGCGGTCGGCGGTGCTGCGGCGCTGGTACGAGCTCATCGTCGAGCACGCCGACGAGCTGGCGCGGATCGTGACCGCCGAACAGGGCAAGCCACTGGCTGAGGCGCGCGGCGAGGTGATTTACGGCGCTGGCTTCGTCGAATGGTTCGCCGAGGAGGCCAAGCGCGCGTACGGCGACGTTGTCCCGACCAACGCCCAGGGCCGGCGCACCGTCGTGGTCAAGCAGCCGATCGGCGTGTGCGCGGCGATCACCCCGTGGAACTTCCCGTCAGCGATGATCCTCCGCAAGGCGGGTCCGGCGCTCGCCGCCGGCTGCACTATGGTGCTGAAGCCGGCGAGCGAAACTCCACTGTCCGCACTCGCGCTGGCTCAGCTCGCCGACCAGGCGGGGCTCCCGGCCGGTGTCTTCAATGTTGTCCACGGAGACCCCGTCGAGGTCGGGGCAGTGCTGACCTCGCATCCGGATGTGCGGGCGCTCACCTTCACGGGCTCGACCGAAGTCGGCAAGCTACTGGCGGCGCAGTGCGCGGGAACCGTCAAGCGCGTGCTACTGGAGCTTGGTGGCAACGCTCCGTTGATCGTTTTCGACGACGCGGACGTCGAGCTGGCGGTCGCCGGCGCGATGGCTTCGAAGTTCCGCAACAGCGGCCAGACATGCGTCTGTGCCAACCGGATCCTCGTCCAGTCAGGGATTCATGACGTGTTCGTCCGGCGGCTGACCGAGGCCTGTGCCGCACTAGCGGTCGGTGATGGCCTCGAACCGGACGTCGCCCAGGGCCCGCTGATCACCGACGAAGCCGTAGAGAAGGTCGAGCGTCATGTCGCCGACGCTGTGGCGCAGGGCGGCCACATCGAGGTCGGTGGGCAACGCCACGCTCGCGGGCGTACGTTCTACGAACCGACGGTGCTGACCGGCGCCAAGCCGGAGATGCTGCTCGCGCACGAGGAGACATTCGGCCCGGTCGCCGCCGTCTTCCGGTTCGAGACCGAGGCGGATGCGGTGGCACTTGCCAACGACACCGATTCAGGGCTCTCCGCGTACTTCTTCACTCGCGATCTGGCGCGCTCATGGCGGCTCGGCGAGGAGCTCGAGTTCGGTGTCGTCGGCATCAACACAGGTGTGATCTCGTCGGAGGCGGCGCCGTTCGGCGGCGTGAAGGAGTCAGGGCTCGGCCGCGAAGGCTCACGACATGGCCTCGATGACTATCTGGAGCTCAAGTACCTCTGCTTCGAGGGGCTTTAGATATCAGGGAAGCGGTCATGCAGGCGCGTGCGAACCCAGCACATCCTCAACCGGGACGTACGGAACACCCGCCGCATCGGCGACCGGTGCGTAGGTGACCTGCCCGGCGGCGACGTTGACGCCGAGCTTCAGCCCATCGCTGGCGGCCACCGCGTCGACCGCGCCGTGGTTCGCGAGATCGATGACATAGGGCATCGTCGCGTTCGTCAGCGCGTAGGTCGAGGTGATCGGGACCGCCCCGGGCATGTTCGCGACGCAGTAGTGGGTGATCCCGTCGACCTCGTAGGTCGGGTTGGAGTGCGTCGTCGGCCGGGAGGTTTCGAAGCAGCCGCCCTGGTCGATCGAGACGTCCACCAGCACCGCGTGGGGCTTCATCAGCGCCAGCTGGCTGCGGGTGATCACATGCGGCGCCTTGGCGCCGGTGACGAGCACGGCTCCGATCACGAGATCGACGGTGTGAAGCTGCTCCTCGATCGACAGCCGCGACGCAAAGCAGGTGTCGGCCCGCCCCCCGAACGCGATGTCCAGCTCTCGCAGGCGGTCGATCGCGCGGTCGAACACGCTGACCGACGCCTCCATTCCGATCGCGATGAAGGCGGCGTTCATGCCGACGACACCGCCGCCGATGATCATCACGTTGGCGGCCGCGACGCCGGGAACGCCGCCTAGCAGGATCCCGCGGCCGCCGAGGGGCTTCTCCAGCATGAACGCGCCGGCCTGGGTCGCGATCCTGCCGGCGACCTCCGACATCGGCGCCAGCAGCGGCAACTTCCCGTGAGCGTCCTCGACCGTCTCGTAGGCGATGCAGGTCGCGCCGGTGCGCATCAGCGCGAGGGTCAACTCGACGTCCGCCGCCAGATGCAGATAGGTGAACAGCAGATGGCGCGGCTCGAGCATCTCCACCTCGACCGGCTGCGGCTCCTTGACCTTGACGATCATCTCGGCCTCGCCGAAGACGCTCGCGGCGTCGGGCAGGATCGCGGCGCCCTGAGCGGTGTAGGCGTCGTCGGAGAGCGCCGAACCGAGCCCGGCGCCCTCCTGCACAAGGACGTCGTGGCCCGCGTCGACGAGTTCCCGGACACCTGCCGGGGTCAGCGCGACTCGGTACTCGTCAACCTTGATCTCGGTCGGGACTCCAACTTTCACGCTAACTCCCTTCTGCCCGCTGGTGTCCGTTTGGGTCCCGGTTGCGCGGCCGTCAGGCCCCCGGGACGTGCATCCGTTCCCCTGCCTCGGTCAGCACCGAGCGCAGTATCGATTCGATCTCGGCGAACTGCTCGGGCCCCGCGATCAGCGGCGGCGACAGCTGGACCACCGGATCGCCGCGGTCGTCCGCCCGGCAGATCAGGCCCCGCCGGTACAGCTCGCCCGACAGGAAGCCGCGCAGCAGCGTCTCGGATTCGGCGTCGCTGAACGACTCCTTGGTCTGCTTGTCCTTGACCAGCTCGATCGCCTGGAAGTAGCCGGCACCGCGGACATCGCCGACGATCGGCAACTCGAGCAACGACTCCAGCGTCGCCCGCAATTCCGCCTCGTTTGCGCGAACGTTGTCGATCACGCCCTCGGCCTCGAACACATCGAGGTTGGCGAGCGCGACGGCGGCCGACACGGGGTGGCCGCCGAACGTGAAGCCGTGGACGAAACTGCTCGTTCCCTGCTGGAACGGCTCGGCGACTCGGTCCGACACGATCACCGCGCCCATCGGCGCATATGCGCTGGTCAATCCCTTGGCCGTGGTGATGATGTCCGGAAGGTAGTCATAGCGCTGGGCGCCGAACCATTCGCCGAGCCGGCCCCAGGCGCAGATCACCTCGTCGGAGATCAGCAGGACCTGATACTCGTCGCAGATCTCGCGGACGCGCTGGAAGTAACCCTCCGGCGGGGTGAAGCAGCCGCCGGCGTTCTGCACCGGCTCCAGGATCACCGCCGCGACGGTGTCGGGGCCCTCGAACTCGATCCGCTCCTTGATCGTCTCGGCGAGGTCCTCCGGGCGCATGTGTGACGGCAGCCGGTAGACGTTCGTATTGGGAACGTGACAGCCGCCGGGAGTGAGCGGCTCGAACGGTTGGCGCAGGCCGGTGATGCCGGTCGCCGACAATGCCCCGAGACTGGTGCCGTGGTAGGCGATCTCGCGGGCGATGACCTTGGTCTTGTTCGGGTGACCGGTCAACTTGTGGTACTGGCGGGCGAGCTTCAGTGCCGACTCCACCGCCTCGCTGCCGCCGCTCGTGAAGAACACCCGGTTGAGATCGCCTGGCGCCAGCGCGGCGACCCTGGCGGCAAGCTCGATCGCCCGCGGGTGCGCGTAGGACCAGTTCGTGAAGAAGCCGAGCTCCTTGGCCTGGTCGGCGCCCGCCTGGGCGACGTCCGCGCGGCCGTGGCCGATGTTCACGCAGAACAGCGCTGAGAGCCCATCCAGGTAGCGCTTGCCGTGCTCGTCCCAGACGTAGCACCCCTCGCCGCGCACGATGATCGGGATCTCGTGATCATCGTCGTAGCCGCCCATGCGGCTGAAGTGCAGCCACAGGTGGCGGCGCGCCTGCTCCTGCAGCGTTGCCTCGCGTGTGTCAGTTGCGCTGGTGATTGTCGACATCTGGGGGCTCCTTGGGCGTTTCGTCTGTATCAAGCGTATAGGCACGCTAACCCGGGAGGGCGCGGTCGACGATCTCCCGCGCCGCCACGCCAGCGGGCAGCGTTCCGTACGCGCGACCTCCCTCGCCCTCCAGCCTCGACGCGCAGAAGGCATCGGCGACGGCTGGCGGCGAGTGCCGTACCAGCAGCGACGCCTGCAGCGCCAGCGCCAGGTCCTCGGCCAGACGGCGAGCTTGGAACTGCGCGTCGTCATCGCTGCCATTGCGGAGCGCCTTGGCCTGGTCTCGCACGCGCCTGCAGTGCGCGTCAAGGCGAGCGTCGGCGCCGGCCGCCTGCTCGCACTCGGCGAGAAACGCCGGCAGGCCGTCCGGTTCCCGGGCCAGCGCGCGCAGGACGTCGAGCGCGGCGACGTTGCCCGAGCCCTCCCAGATCGACCCGAGCGGAGCGCCGCGGTAGAGCGCCGGCATCCCCGAGTCCTCGACGAAGCCGTTCCCACCCAGGCACTCGAGCGCCTCCGCTGCGTGGCCCGGCGCGCGCTTGCAGAGCCAGTACTTCATGACCGCGGTCGAGAACCTCCGGAACTCGGAGGACCCCTCGCCCTCGTCGTAGGCGCGGGCGACGCGGAGCGCCGAGGCCGTGGCCGCTTCGGAGTCGAGCGCCAGGTCGGCGAGCACCGCCAGCATCGCCGGCTGGTCGACCAGCAGAGCGCCGAAGGCCCGTCGGTGACGCGCGTGATGGATCGCCTCGACGGTCCCCCGGCGATAGCTGGTGACCGCGCCCAGCATGCAGTCAAGGCGGGTGTGGTTGACCATCCGGATGATCGCCGGAACGCCGCGGCCCTCCTCGCCCACAAGTCTGGCGGCGGCGCCATGGAACTCGACCTCCGAGGACGGCAGTGAGCGGGTCCCGAGCTTGTCCTTGAGCCGCTGAAACTCCATGCCCGGGCCGCGCTCCACGAGGAAACACGAGAGGCCGCCGCGTGCCTGCGCAAGCACCAGGAAGACGTCGCACGGCGGGTAGGAACAGAACCACTTGTGGCCGTGAAGCTCGTAGACCCCGTCGCCGGTCTCGTCCGCGCGAGTGATGTTGGCTCGCACGTCGGATCCCCCCTGGCGCTCGGTCATCGCCATCCCCGCCAGCGCGCCGCCCTCGTAGTCGGGCGCCGACAACCGCGGTTCCCACTCGGCCGCCAGCTCCGGTGCTCCGTCACGGAGTGCCGGGACCGCGGCGTAGGTCATCGACACCGGGCACATGACGCCGTCGTCGAGGTGGCCCCAGAGGCCGAACAGCGCGGCGCGGACCACGTGTGCGCCCGGGCGCTCGTGACGCCACGGCAGCCCCGCGAGGCCGCGCTCGATCGCCCCCTGCAGCAGCCAGTGCCACGAGGGGTCGAGCTCTACCTGGTCGATCCGGTTGCCGTAGCGGTCGTGAGTCCGCAGGACCGGCTCGTTTCGCTCGGCGCGGCGCGCGTGCTCGCGGGCCTCGGCGCTGCCGGCGACAGCGCCCGCCTCGCGCGCCCGGTCGGCACCCCAGCCGCCGCCCTCGCGCTCGAGCGCCTCACGCAGCGCCAGGTCTGCCTCGAACAGGTTCAGCGGCTCGAGCGGCGGCGGCTGGTTGAGCACCGTGCGGGCGGGATCCCCGACCTCGGTTGTTGCCAATTCCCCCTCCAGGGTTGAGTTGGCCTGGATGCTAGAGGCCCTAATGGAATGAGGGGTGCGACCGGGGTGGTCGTGGGCCAAGTCGGGCGACGCACGTTCCCGAAGCCGATGCTGGTGGCATCGGCGAGGGGACGGGTGGCGATCCGACGCCGTGTCCACGGCCGCATCCGGGCGTGCCGATCATTTCATTAGGGCCTCAGGGCTTTAGAGGCCGGGCGTGGCGGCGTAGTAAAGCTGGCGGCTGCCGTAGGCAAACGAGCCGAGGCCGACCTCGGCGCCGTCCGGTGCCACGCACTCCAGCAGCAGGAAACCGTGTTCGCCGAGCTGGCGCTCCTGCCCGTCGCGCGAGATGTGGTAATGCAACAGTGAGTAGTCCTCAGCCGGGGTGTTGAGGATCGCGTACCCGTGCTCGCGCTCCTGCAGCCGGCCGAGCCGTGCGCGGTTGCTCAACCCGCGCGGCAGCCTCGCCAGTCGCGGGAGCGCGCGCAGCGGGTTCAGGCCGAGATGCCGGCCGGGAGGCGCCACCAGCGACTCGCAGCCGAGATTGTGCGAGGAGAAGATCAGGACGCCGTCGGGCGCGACGATTCGCCGCAGCCGGTCGAGCAGCAGCCGCCGCTGAGCGTCGCCCAGCAGGTCGATCTCGGCGTGTCCCGCGACGATTGCCTCGAACTGGCCGTCCTCGAAGGAGTCGAGGTCGCGCATGTCTCGCTCCAGGAACCTCGCCGTCGGATGCAGCGACCGGCACAGCTCGACGGTCGGGCTCGAGCGGCCGAGCCCGATCAGCGACTGCGACTGGGCGGCGAGCAACGCCGTCAACCGATCGCCACGTGCTCCGAGCTCGAGGACCGCTCCCGACAGTGCTCGCCGGTAGCGGATCAGCAGCGTCAGCTCGCCGACGCCGAGCTGGCGCTTCGTCCGTCGACGCGCCTGCCGCCGGCTCGGCCAGTGGTGGGCGTTGACCGTCTCGACCGAGGGCCGAGCGACGACCGGCCGGAATGACAGCTCATCCATGGTGTCCGTATAACCCGGGCGCTAGCCGTTAGTCGCGGTCGACATAACCCGGGTATCGACGGCCCCGTCCGGAGCGTGAACCGATGCGGTTCGCGCCCGAACGAACGTCTATCCGGACGACCAGCAGCGCCTGTCCGGGCCACTGGTCCCGCGAGACCAGTGGCCCGAT
>Ga0123355_10001927_pt1 | contig 29183 bp, 23 predicted proteins | sample TergutEmb28metaG_3_FD_89872 | JGI IMG/M metagenome (GOLD analysis project Ga0123355, IMG submission 89872) | Embiratermes neotenicus P1 segment gut microbial communities from Petit-Saut dam, French Guiana - Emb289 P1 | ecosystem: Host-associated > Arthropoda: Insects > Digestive system > Gut ... | reverse complement strand
TGCAAACACAACGATATTTATGTCTATTTTCCAAAACAGACATAAATCGCCAAAATTGGCGCATTTATAGCAAAAACGCTGACCATGATATGCCAAAAACCCTTGCAATTGCAAGGATTTTCGGGCAAATTGTGGCGGAGAAGGAGGGATTTGAACCCTCGCACGCTGTTACACGCCTACTCCCTTAGCAGGGGAGCCCCTTCGGCCTCTTGGGTACTTCTCCATATAAAAAATAGATATTGCGACTGACGGATATTCTAACGCTCTTTATAACAAAAGTCAATAGCTTACGCCAAAAAACTTGGCATATTAGCTATGAGCCACACCGCAGTGCAGCTCATACCCTTCCAATCGCATGTACATCAATCAGCTAAATGAAATAGTGCGCTTGAGCCGGCAAAATCCGGATTTGCGACAATCTCGCCGGTCTGCTCACAGAAGTTAAATGCATCTAAAATATCGCCCATCATTACCCCTGTATTTATTCCTATATACACACTACCGTCAGCAATCATCGTTACATTAGTAAAGTCGGCGATCATATACATAACCCCATTATCAACTATACTGATACTACCCGCATCCATAGTAAAGGCATTAACAATCATCGGACTCTCACCCCTTATAAAAGGCGAAACCGTAAATGATATAAACTCATCATCCATAGGTAAGGGCATTGGACTACCATCAGCACTTTGTATAGCAAGCACAGCATAGGTGCGATCACGGAGTATTTCCCCGGTACTGTTGTAAATCGGATGATCTGTAATATCTTCCCCCGATACAACCGCAAGCAAGGTAAATATATACTTATCCGTCGTAATAGACCTGTTGATATTAATAGCACTCTCGCTTTCAAAAGCAGCGCTCAAGGCAGCATCTCCCGTCATATCAACCACTTCGCTCGGACGAAGGAAATGCCATGCAGCAAACGCCGTAGTGGCTAGAATCACTACCACCAGACACGCCGCAGCAACTGCACTAAAAGATCGTTTAAAAGTTGTATTTTTCATTACTGTAAGCTCCTTATAGTTTGATTTTCCTAAGGAATGCGTATCAGTATTTTCTTTAGTTCGCATCGCCGCTTTTGTGCGGTCAATCAAGTCTTGAGTCGGGCGAATTTGTTCCAACTCATTTTTATATTTCTTTTCAAACATCATCAACGCTCCCTTGTAGTTTGGTTCGTAATAAATTTCTTGCCCTAAACAACTGTGATTTTACTGTTGATGTAGTTGATTTGAGGGCTTTGGCAATGTCAGCTATTGGCATATCCTCGAAATAAAAAAGATGAATAACCGTTCGGTATTTCAAGGGTAATGTGCTGACAATGGGTAGGATTTCGAAGTCTTGATACTCGTCTTCATGCTCTATATCTTCAGGAAGTTCCACTGTCTTTTTGTTCCATGCCGAAGAAAAATGTTTCCGGCACGTGTTTATTGTGACTTTAATCAGCCATGCCTTTATGTGTTCGTCTGTTTCAAAGATAACTTCCGATTCACATAGTTTCAAAAATACTTCCTGAAAAATGTCGTCTGCATCAGCTTTGTTCTTCATATGTGTGAACGCTATGCGATAAACCATGTCAGCGTGTTTATTGACCACCTCGTCCACCCAATCGCTGCGCGCTTGCGATTGGCTCATCTTAATGACCACTCCTTTCGTATTTTTTAAGGCACAAAATAACCATAAAAAAGGAATGGTCATTTCGTGCATCTCTCGCAGTTTCCCGTAGGGAGAGCGAGTGGCACAGGCACTTGTTTTTAGTTTGAATTATTTTCAAACTATCAACTCCTTTCACTACTAATACCTCTGAGCAAGCCAAAAGGTTGCAAAATTTTAGAAAAATATTCGATTTAGTTTTCCATCCTAACTTACAAGAAATAATAGGTCAATCATAATAACCACGAAAAAGTGAGTCGTCTGCAGCAACAGATAACTCACTAATTGTAAGGCACGCCCTTGCGCTTTCGGGTACGCACACTAAATGCACTCTCCTATTCTTCCGCAATAAGCTCACTTAAACTACTTCTGCGAAGCTCCATATCCAGTATTTCTTGTATACGCTTAAATTCTTTATGCACAGCGCAAGGCTGCTTCTTGGCATTTCTCGCACACACGTGATCATGCCTGAGACATTCATTTATAAACAAATTCTCATCAACAGCAGACACAATATCATAAATTGTCAGCTCAGCTGCCGAGGCAATAAGCCGATATCCGCCACCTCGTCCCCTGTCACTCATGATCCAGCCGGCACGTTCAAGCTTCTTTAATATCTTATACGCAAATTGCCCCGGTATAAGCTCTGCATCACAAATCTCCTCAGCCGTCGCTTTTCTCCCATCAGCTAATGCCCGGATTATTCTAAGTGCATAGTCGCACTCCTTGGTCAGAAACATAAACTCCATCCCTCCCCGAATGAAATAGACATATTCTCAATTATTATTAAAACTCTGCGCTTCCTGTAGTCCTGGGGAAAGGTATTACATCACGAATATTTGATACTCCGGTAAGGTACATGAGCAGTCGCTCAAAGCCGAGCCCGAACCCGGCATGCTTCGTACCTCCGAAACGTCGCAAATCAAGATACCACCAATAGCTCTCTTTGTCCAGTCCCATTTCCTCTAAGCGCCTTTCTAACAGCTCCAATCGCTCCTCACGCTGACTTCCGCCGATTATCTCACCTATTCCCGGCGCAAGCAGATCCATCGCAGCAACAGTCTTACCATCATCATTAAGGCGCATATAAAACGCCTTTATATCCTTAGGATAGTCCGTCACAAAGACAGGCTTTTTAAAATGCTTTTCTGTCAAATAACGCTCGTGCTCCGTCTGAAGATCACATCCCCATGAAACAGGAAATTGAAAATCCTCTCCGCTTTCGAGGAGTATATCAATTGCATCGGTATAAGAAACAGATGCAAACTGCGCACTTGCAACTGCTGTCAGTCGCTCCAGAAGTCCCTTGTCTACAAAATTATTAAGAAACTCAAGTTCAAACGGGCATTTATCAAGAACATAATTTATGACATACTTGAGCATATCCTCAGCAAGCTCCATATCATCTTTTAAATCTGCAAATGCTATCTCAGGCTCTATCATCCAAAACTCCGCAGCATGTCTGGGCGTGTTGGAATTCTCGGCTCTAAATGTCGGTCCGAATGTATATATCCCGCCGAAAGCAAGCGCATATGCCTCGCCATTGAGCTGACCTGAAACTGTAAGCCCGGCTTGCTTTCCGAAGAAGTCTCTACCATAATCTACAGCCCCATCATCATTTTTTGGCAGCGTGTCGAGATTAAGGGTAGTAACATGGAACATCTCCCCCGCTCCCTCAGCATCACTACATGTTATGATCGGGGTATGCACATAGACAAGCCCCCTGTCTTGGAAGAAGCAATGTATCGCATGAGCAGTAACCGAACGGATTCTAAATACCGCAGAAAACAGATTGGTACGAGGTCGCAAGTGTGCTATCGTCCTGAGAAATTCCGGCGAGTGGCGCTTCTTTTGCAGAGGATATTCAGGTTCGGACTCCCCTTCTACAATGATTTCTCTTGCGGATATTTCAAAAGGCTGCTTCGCCCCGTCAGTAAGCTTAAATGTGCCTGTCACAATGAGTGCAGCTCCCACATTTTGCTTTACTATATCCTTAAAATTCGAAACACTGTCTTCCTCAAGCACTATTTGAACACCCTTAAAGCAGCTTCCGTCATTTAATTCTATAAATGCAAATGACTTAAGATCACGGATTGTCTTCACCCAACCTCTGACTGTCATTTCTGAATCATTGAATTTTTCCTTAGTTGCATACATATCTGCTACTTTTACAATTGGCATTTTAAATGACCATTCCTTTCGTAAATCCTTAGGCACAAAACAACCATGAAAAGGAATGGTCATTTCGTGCACCTCTCGCGGTTTCCCGTAGGGAGAGCGAGTGGCACATGCCCTTGGTATTAGTTTGAATTTTCAAACTAATACCCTCAATTCATACTCGATTGCTCTACCGGCAACAAGGCTTCTTGGTACATCGACAAATCTCTGATTCTTACTACCACGCCACTTCATCGAGAGTGTGCGCTCCGCAAGAACAAACTGACCATCTACAAGCACGTCAGTCTGTTCAAGCAGATCTAAAATTTCAGGTTCACTTTCTGCTCTTGCAAGCAGCTTTTCAAAACTATTTCCTGAATAAGTCCATACATTTCTGCCTGTCCTGCGAGCTTCTGTAGCAATCAGGGCACAATCAGCCGCTTGCAAAAAAGGTTCTCCGCCCGTTAGAGTCAGCCCGTCTGTCAGGGGATTGGAGAGCATGGTATCCACAACTTCTTCAACGGTCATCTTTATTCCGCCATTTATATCAGCTGCCTCAGGATTGTGGCAACCTTCGCATCCGATATTACACCCCTGAGTAAAGACCACAAAGCGAAGTCCCGGTCCGTCTACTATCGAATCTTGTAATAACGCTGCTATTTGCATATCTTGTAATCCTATTAATCCAAATTCATACTATGCTTAACTCTTTCACTTTCCTCAGAACGCTTAGCATCGTTAAATCTCTCAAGAGTCCCTACCAAATATCCGGTAATTCTCCTGATTCGGTCAAATCCGACCACGCCCTCATCTTCACGCCTACCGCAATTCGGGCACTGATCACCTATTACTCCCGTGTACCCACACAACGGGTCGCTATCGACCGGATGATTTATAGAACCATATCCACATCCTGACTCGTGCATGAAGCGAATAATTTTTTCAAATGCCTCGAGATTATCCATAGGATTACCATCCATCTCAACAAAACTGATATGCCCGGCATTTGTAAGTGCGTGGTACGGTGCTTCAATCTTGATTTTATCATATGCGTTAAGCTTATAATCTACAGGCACATGGAAGCTGTTGGTATAATAATCTTTGTCTGTTATCCCTGTCAGCTCACCGAATCTTGCCTTATCAATCTTGAGGAATCTTCCTGCAAGCCCCTCTGCCGGAGTCGCAATCAAAGTAACATTGAGACCTCGTTCTTTAGTCTCCTTGTCACATCTTGCACGCAGGTGACTGACTATTTCCATTCCAAGATTCTGAGCTCTCTCACTCTGCCCATGATGCTCACCAATAAGAGCCGTAAGGCTTTCAGCAAGCCCGATAAATCCTATAGTCAGCGTTCCATGCTTAAGCACCTCTCGCACATCATCAGTTGGACTTAGCTTGTCTGAATCAAGCCATACTCCCTGACCCATGAGAAACGGGAAATTGTACACACGCTTACGACACTGAATTTCGAAGCGCTCTAAAAGCTGATCTATGACCAAGTCAAGCTTGTAATCAAGGTCTTCGAAGAATCTGCTTATATCGCCATTGGCTTTTATCGCAAGCCGGGGCAAGTTGATTGATGTAAACGAAAGATTGCCACGCCCATGATTTACCTCTTGGTCGGGATCATATTCATTTGCTATTACTCTTGTACGACATCCCATGTAAGCTATCTCTGTTTCCGGCACACCTTCTTTGTAATACTTAATGTTAAACGGAGCATCTACAAAAGCAAAGTTCGGGAAAAGCCTCTTAGCACTACATCTGCATGCAAGTTTAAACAGATCGTAGTTAGGGTCGCCCGGATCAAGGCTTATGCCTTTTTTGACACGGAAAACATGTATCGGGAAAATCGGCGTTTCACCATTTCCGAGCCCTGACTCAGTCGCCAGCAATACATTTTTTACCACCATGCGCCCTTCCGGGGTTGTGTCCATTCCATAGTTTATAGTCGAAAACGGTGTCTGCGCTCCTGCACGTGAGTGCATTGTGTTAAGGTTGTGGATAAATGCTTCCATCGCCTGATATGTCGCACGATCTGTCTCTTTAATGGCAAAATGTCTCGCCGTTGCCTGAACAGTCTTCATGCCTTCCTCGCCGAAATTTGCGACAAGTATTTCTAATTCATGTGCTAGATACTCATCATTATCTTCAAGCTTCGGAAATGTACCGGTCTCTTTTTTTATATGAGCAATCATCTCTCGCAGTTTATCTTCAGGGTCATCTATGACCTTAAAGAGCATAAGTGCTTTGGCAAGATTCTGACGATAAAGCCTGACGAAAGTCTTCACTACTCCATCCGCCATACCATAGTCAAAATTAACTATACTTTGCCCGCCGTGCTGATCATTTTGGTTAGACTGAATCGCTATGCAAGCAAGCGCTGCATAAGATGCTATATCGTTAGGCTCACGCAAGTTCCCATGCCCGGTCGAAAATCCGCCCTTAAAGAGCTTCTTAATGTCTATCTGGCAGCATGTTGTAGTAAGGGTTAGAAAATCAAGATCATGAATGTGTATATCACCATCAGAATGCGCTTTCGAATGCTCAGGCTTTAGGACAAACATATTATAAAACTGCTTTGCACCCTCAGAGCCATACTTTAGCATTACACCCATAGCCGTATCGCCGTCAATATTCGCATTTTCACGCTTGACATCGCTATCTCGTGCATCTGCAAAAGTTATTTCTTCGTAGGTCTTCATAAGCCGTGTCTTCATCTGCCTTACACGGTTGCGCTCACCTCTATACAGTATGTACGCCTTAGCTGTCGTAACATACCCATTATCCATCAGAACCTTCTCTACGACATCTTGAATATGCTCGACCTCAGGAACTTCATTCCCCTCACTTTCGAGAACCTCTATGACCTCATCGGCAAGCTTGGCTGACAGTTCCTCACTTCCCGGTCTGTATGTTGCGTTAAATGACTTGCTGATAGCCTCAGATATCTTGCTTACATCAAATGTTACTGTTCTTCCGTCCCTTTTCTTTATCCCGGTAATAGGCAACGCTACGCACCTCCGTGTATTTAATTAGTTTATATGCTTTAAAAGCGAGTTTTCTTGTGGCACAATATATTGTACCTCAATTTGATTTTGCGCACTTCATTATACAACCAATAGTTTCGAAAGTCAACACCATATGTGTAATATTTCATCACTGTTTCTACATTTCACAGGGTAGCATAGAGTGAACAGAGATTAATTGATAGTGGCAATACAAAATTTTATGTGCTATACTGAATTTGGCTATGCTATTTTTGCAATTAAAATAGAAAGGCAGTAGCTTAATTTGAAAAAAGATATGACGACGGGCGTAGAATGGAAAACCATTCTATTGTTTGCACTGCCACTAATGGCAGGAAATTTTCTCCAGCAGCTATATAACATAATAGACGGCATCATCGTGGGAAATTTCGTCGGCGAAGCCGCCTTTGCCTCAGTGGCAACCGGGCAGCCGCTTGTGTTTTTATACCTTGCACTCGCCATCGGCATGTCAGTCGGAGTCAATATTGTTGTCTCACAATTTTTCGGTGCCGGAAAAACCGATAAGCTCTCCGTATCCATTGACACCGCACTCATCTTACTAGGCGCACTGGGAATAACCCTTACCATCATCGGCGTAACAGTCTCAGGACCACTGCTAAGAAATGTGCTAAATGTCCACGATGACATTCTGCGTGATGCTGTAGTATACATGAGCATATACAGTATCGGCCTATTCTTTACCTTCATGTATAACTGCATCGCCGCAATACTCCGAGGCTTCGGCGACTCGAAAGCTACTCTTTACTTTCTAATCATAGCAACTGCCCTGAGCACCATCCTTACCATTCTATTCGTCCCGATATTCGGCTGGGGCGTAGCCGGTGCAGCTATCTCAACTGTCATTGCTCAAGCAGCAAGTGCAGTCGTCTCATTTATATACCTTCGAAAGAAATTCCCATATGAAAAAGCAGGCAAACATTGGGACGGAGAGATTGCCAAAACAATGGTAAAACTCGGCGCACCTGTAGCCGTCCAGATGGGCGTACTTTCCCTCGGCAACGCCGCAATGTGGCGCCTTGTCAACGGCTTTGAATACACCGTACCCGGCATCGTCGCCGCATATGGAGCAGCCATAAGAATAGATATGCTTATATTAGTTCCGATTATGGGCTTCCAGTCCGGACTTGCAAGCTTTGTCGGTCAGAACATCGGCGCAGGCAAGCTTGATAGGGTAAAACGTGGGTATCGTTCAGTTGTAGTGATGTCACTCCTCATTACGATTCTAATAAGCGCTGTCCTCTACCCCTTCGCTGAGCAGATAGTCGGACTGTTCGGACTCGCAGACGCCGCACTCCAGCTAGGCGCATCTATGATTCGATTTTTGATGATGTTCTTCTGGGTATTTTCCATATACATCACCACCAACGGCCTGCTTCAAGGAGCAGGCGACACAGTTATGCTATCCGTTTCTACCCTTAGTGCACTCATAATTCGTGTTTCCCTGGGCTATCTTGCAGTCCACCTGGGAATTCTCGGTCATGAAGCAGCATGGGTACCTATACCGATAGGCTGGGCATTAGCTCTTATCATATCAGGTGTACGTTACTTCACCGGCGGATGGAAGAAAAAAGCAATTATCAAAGACTCAACATAAAAAGTGAAAGTGCTCACTTTGAGCACTTTCAAAATTACGAGTCTCGGTGTATCTAAAAAACTCGCTTAGATTTCCGTTGCGAGCACACCACGCCTAGAGCTCTTACAACTTTTCTACGCAGTAGACGTGCCTTGGCTGTAACCAATCTGTGTTTTTTAGATACACTGTGACGAGTAACCACCCAATGCGAAAGGAACTATCTTTTCATGCGCTACAGTTTTTTTGCCCTTATATCGAGAATGAAACATATAAACCGCTGGTCTCTCATGCGCAACAGCACCGTTGAGAACATACAAGAACACTCACATATGGTCGCCGTCGTCGCACACGCACTTGCCATTATACGCCGAGACATCTTCGGAGAAACCTGCGACCCAAATGAAATCGCAGCAGCTGCGCTATTTCATGATGCCTCGGAGATCTTTACAGGAGACATGCCCACACCCATTAAGTATTTTGACCCCGACATCATGTCAGCATACAAGCGAATTGAATCACTAGCCTCTAAGAAACTACTATACTCACTTCCGGGCAAATTGCGAGCATCATACGAACCACTATTGTCAGACTCAGAAGATAACACCACATCGAAACTTATAAAAGCCGCCGACACACTGACAGCTTACATAAAATGCAAAGAAGAACTTAAAGCCGGAAACCTTGAATTTCAGTTAGCAGCGCAGCAGACACAAGCTAAACTAGCTGAGCTTAACATGCCGGAAGTCAATTATTTCATGGAACACTTTATCCCTGCATTTGAACTTACTCTCGACGAACTTGACTTTAATTTTGAATAAATCACCAAACCTCTCTGTGTTTTTTGGATACCCGTGAACAGTAATACTTAAATTCAATAAATAACATTGACAACGCACAATCAATAACATAGTATTATGTGCGTTATTCTTGCGGAATTTTAATGATTTTGGAGGAAAAAATGGAACAAATCTCGAACAAACGCCCCATATCAGCCTATCTAAAGTTTATAATCTTACCGCTTATCGGAATATTCGCATTCTTCATAGACATCCCAATGCCCGAATACACAGTCATGGAATTTACAATGGGAGCAAGATCCACCATCCCAATAAACCACCTCACCGGACTCATCAGAGCACTCCTGTGGGACGGCAATGTAAAAGTCATGCCATTTGTCGTCCTCGCCATTGCACTCTACGGCATGGTAGACCTCATACTACGCAGAGACAAACACTTCGGAAACACACTCGGCAAAGTATTTGCAATCATAAAAATAATCGGCGTAGTATTTATCATCTTTGCAGTATTTAACATAGGCCCCGGACTAATGCACGAAGCACGCCCGGAACTCGCTGCCAGAGTAATGGTAGACGGAGAAGCCACCTTTCAGCCACGCAGCATATCTGCCTTCGTACTCAACGGCGTACTAATTACCATAAGCATCAGCATACCGCTTGCAGCTATGTTCTTACCATTTCTGCTCAATTACGGACTGGTCGAATTTGTCGGCGTACTCGTAAGACCCATAATGCGCCCACTATTCAGACTCCCCGGGCGCAGTGCCGTTATCCTGGTCAGTGCCCTGCTCGGCAACTTCTCAGTCGCCCATATCGCCGTCGATGAACAGTACCACAAAGGACAGATGACAGAACGTGAAGCCATAGCTATCTGCACAGGCTTCTGCTCATCTTCAATTGCATTTATGATGGTCCTTGCGACAAATGCCGGCATTATTGACAACTACTGGAACGCCTACGTTTGGTCATCATTTTTGATGATAATCTTAATCACACTCATCGGAGTGCGTATTCCCCCCATTTCGAGAATAAGAGACGGCTATGCCCCTAACATCACCCCCCAACCGGAAAATGTGTATAAACAAAAGATCTTCCAAAACGCACTATCCGAAGGCATAAGCATATCCGAAAAATCAGACAACCCCATAAGAGGCATCGCTCACATCATGAAAGCCACCGCCGGAGTCCTTGCAGCAATTATCATGGGCGCAGGATTTTCGACATCGGCAGGAATGCTCCTATACCTATACACCCCGATATTTGAGTGGCTGGGTGTAATCTTCAGACCAATAATGATGCTCGTTCAGCTCCCACCGGACGAGATAACCACAGCAGCAACAGGAGCAGCATTCTCACTGCTTGAAGTAACTATCCCCTCAATGCTCGTCATGGCTGGCGACTGGTCATACCACATCCGCTACATGATGGCTGTCGTACCCATAACATCTGTTATCTTCCTCGGAAGCTTCGTTCCGAGCCTTATCAGCACGAATCTACCTGTCAAATTTTGGCATCTAATGGTGATATGGCTTGAGCGTATGATTTTGTCTGTTTTATTCTCAGGTCTATTCGCTCTGTTATTGTTCGGAATTCCGACATAAGCTAACGTAATAAAACTTTAACTGAAAATTGTTCACTAACATAGCGCTCGTTTTATACAACGGGCGCTATCTATAATTAAACTTTATTGTTAAAGGGCAAAAAACGCTTGCAACGACGGTACTTTCTTGATATTCTTCTATTAAGCAACAAAAACAATACAAAAATGAATGGAGGTAACCACGTGTCAGAAAACAATAAAGCATTCCCCGGCACCGCACCACCACCCGTGGGTGCTGACAAGACCGTCGTTAAAGCCGCTAACCTTAGCGGTGGTATCTTCGGTGCTTGCCCTGCTCACGTCGACGTCAAAGACGGCAAAGTAATCCGCATGAGACCACTCCACTATGACTCGAAGTATGACTACGAAAGCTTCAACGCATGGGAAATGGAGCGTAACGGTGTAAAATGGAAGCCACTAAGTAAGTCTTGCCCCCCACCTTGGGGCTTGGCATACAAAAAAAGAGCATATTCACCAAACCGTGTTATGTACCCAATGAAACGTGTTGACTGGGACCCTAACGGCGAGCGCAACCCCCAAAACCGGGGAACCAGCAAATTCGAACGCATCTCTTGGGACGAAGCAACTGATCTAATTGCATCAGAAATCAAACGTGTACACAAAGAATATGGACCGCTTTCGATTCTTCTGCAATGCGATGGTCACTCCGAAAGTAAGCTAATACACGCACCGCACGGCTGTAGCACATTGCTACTTGACAAAATGGGCGGATTTACCCAACAAGTCAGAAACCCTGACAGCTGGGAAGGCTGGTACTGGGGCGCCAAGCACGTATGGGGCAAGGGCTTCATAGGCAACATGGCTCCGGCAGAAAACCTCGTTAACGACATTACTGAGAACACCGAGCTCCTCGTAGTCCAAGGCGGTGACCTTGAAACTACACCTTGGGGCTTCCGTGGTCAGATGGCAAGTCGCCTGATGTTCTTCTGGCAACAAGCCGGCATCGAAAGTGTCTACATTTGCCCGGATCTCAACTACTCAGCGGCTATCCATGCCGACAAGTGGATTCCGGTCCTACCAAACACCGATGCAGCACTTCAACTTGCTATCATTCACACATGGGTCACCGAAGGCACATATGACAAAGAATATGTCAAGACCCACTGTGTCGGCATGGAGCAAATCGAAGACTATGTACTCGGCAAGGTTGACGGCGTAGAAAAGACCCCGAAATGGGCAGCTGAAAAAACCAGCATCCCATCATACACAATCAAAGCTCTTGCAAGACGTTGGGCGAAGAAAGTCACGACTGTCGGACACTACTTCGGTGGTGGATATATCCGTGGTCCATACTCCACAGAACCTGCACGTCTTGAAGTTGTTCTCCTCGGTATGCAAGGCCTCGGCAAGCCGGGTCAGCACCATGCACAAATCGCATACATGGGAATGCCCAAGAACATCACTTGGGATCAGCTCAACTACGATATCGCAAATTCCGATACTTCCAAGGGCTTCCAAGAGTACTCAGGAACATTTGAGACCATCAAACAAAAAGACCCTGAGCTTCACGAGAGAATCTTCAACCCACACCGTGGCACACCGCAAGCATGGGGTAAGCAACTCATTCCGAAGACCCTCATTGAAGATGCCATCAAAGCCGGCACTGACAAGTACATCGAGTTTTGGGGCACAGGCGGACACGAAGAAGAACCAATTGACCAATGCATCAGATACACATATCCGTGTAACAAAGGCGATCTTCGTTATGATCAAGCCAAAGCAGCAGCCGAAAGAGCTAATCTCCAGCATGACGACCGTGACATTGAAAGAACATACACGAAGATTGACTATGACGGAGTACCGATTCGCATGGTATGGACCGACACCCCATGTCGTCAGACATGTTGGGGCGACGGCTTTAACATCGGCATGACAATTCGTGAACCTCAGATCGAATTCGTACTTGCCCAACATCCGTGGCTCGAAAATGACTGTATCTATGCAGACATCGTACTACCAACAAACACATATCTCGAAGTTGACGATGTAATGCCTTGCGTACGTGACGGCGAGCACTTCCAATCAATGCTCAACATGAGACAAGCTATTCCGCCTGTCGGCGAATCAAAGTCTGACTTTGAAGCTGTCGTAGAGATTGCCAAGAAATTGGGCATGGAAAAAGAAGTTACCATCGGCAGAACAGTCGAGCAATATGTAGAAGGTGTCTACAAAGGAATGAACTTTGATAAGATCACTCCTTGGGAAGAATTTGCTGAGAAGGATTACATGGTTATTCCTGTCTCCAAAAACTGGAAAAAGCTTCCTGCCGGACTTTATGAGTTCTACAAAGACCCGGTTGCCAATCCACTACCTACTCCGACAGGTAAGCTGGAATTCGTTTCCACTAACCTTTCGAAGTATTTCCCGAACGATCAAGAAAGACCACCGTACCCGCAATGGATTGAAAAGGGCATCACTCACGACGAGCGCCTATCAAGCCCAAGAGCACGTACATATCCACTGCTTATCATAACTAACCATCCAAGATGGAGAGTTCATGCTCAAGCTGACGATATTCCGTGGACTAAGGAAGCAGATACCGGCAAGATCAGGGGCTTCGACGGCTACCTATACGAACCTTGCTGGATCAATCCTAAAGATGCCGAAGCAAGAGGCATCAAGCAAGGCGATATCGTTCGTGTCTTCAACGAGCGTGGAAGTGTCTTATGCGGTGCACTCGTGTTCGAGCGCATGATGCCGGGCGCACTATCAGTTGACCACGGCGCACGTACTGACATCATCATTCCGGGCAAACTGGATCGTGGCGGTGCGATTAACCTCATTACCCCAAGCGGCCTAACTTCAAAACACGCCGGCGGTCAAGCCACAACATCCTTCCTCGTTGAAGTTGAGCGTGTGAGCATGGAACAGTATGACAAGTGGAGAACAGAATATCCGGAAGCTTGGGATCGTGATTATGATCGTGCTTCAGGTCTAAAATCCTCCGCATGGGTTGAAAGGGGTTGCAAATAATGGGAAAGAAAGTAATGCTAATTGATACCTCCGGTTGTAACGGCTGCTACAGCTGCCAAATCGGTTGTAAAGACGAACACGTCGCCAATGACTGGTCACCGATAGCCAAGCCAATGCCTGAGATCGGACACTTTTGGTTTAAACTTCACCAAAAAGTCCGTGGTCAAGTGCCAAAGGTTAAGGTCGCCTATCGTCCGCAAATCTGTATGCACTGCGACAATCCTCCTTGCTTTGATGCATGTAAGCACAGCGCTAAGTACAAGAGAGACGATGGTCTTGTTATCATCGATCCTGCTAAGTGCGTTGGTTGCCGTAACTGTGTCGAGCTCTGCCCCTACGGTTCAATCTATTTCAACGAAGACCTCAACATTTCACAAAAATGTACAGGTTGTGCACACCTCGTAGACGGTGGCTGGAAAGAAACACGTTGCACAGACAACTGCCCGACACTATGTATGCGTTTCGTTGATGAAGACAGCGCAGAAGCTAAGGCATTTATAAAAGATGCCGAAGTTTTAAAGCCTGAACTTAAGACGAAACCTCGTGTATATTACAAAGGTCTACCCAAGAAATTCATCGCCGGAACAGCATTCGATCCGGTTGCTGATGAAGTTTACGAAGGTGGCGATGTAACACTTACAGGTGCAGGCAAGTCCTACAAAACAAAGACCGACCACTTCGGCGATTTCTGGTTTGAAGATCTTCCTGATGGAGTATACAAGCTTGAAATCAAAGCAGGTGGCAAAACCAAAGTTATCGAAGACATCGATATCACAAAAGAAGATGTCAATGTAGGAGATATCCCATTGTAAATTCATAATCTATGGATCAGTGATTCGTAAGCTAATAAGTCGAAAGCACGGCAGTCGCATCGGCTGCCGTGCTCTTGCATTATAAGGAGAGAATACTAAATGGCAAATATCATGGTTACAGAAGGTTGCAACCTGCGATGCCCATATTGCTTTGCTGAGGAATTTGTAAATCACAAACCCAAAGAAATGACACTCGAAGATTACAAGACTGCTCTGGATTTTGCACTGAGCGATCACAATGATACTCAAGTCGGAATAATCGGCGGTGAACCTCTGCTATATACCCATATAGAAGAAGCTCTGCGCTTAGCTCTCGCCGATCCGAGGACTGACAATGTGATGATTTATACTAATGCCGTCCATCTAGAGCGTATCCCCGAAGACATTCTCAAGACTAAGAAATTCCGTATGCTCGTCAATTGCAATTCTCCTGAGGATATGGGCGAAGAAGCATTTGAGCGAATGGTCGATAATCTGTTTCGCTTTCAAAAAGAGCATCATGGCGACGGCAGATTCCGCCTAAGCATCAATATATACAAGCCTGACTTTGACTATTCATATGTCGGCTGGCTTGCACAAGAGATGAGATTTGACGTCATCAGATTATCTATCTCTGTTCCGCAAAACGGCGACTTAAACGGCAAGAGTCCTCTGGAGTATTTCCACGATATGAAGCTCGTTTCTATGCGGTTTGTAGCAGATATGATTAAGTTGGGTGTCATGACAGGATTTGACTGTAACTTCCTGCCCAAATGTGTACTCACTGATGCCGAATTTGATTCGCTTAAGGCGCCAAAGGAGATGTTCCATCAAGCCTTGGATCGTCGCTATTCCAATTCTTTTTGGGAGCGTGCTATCGTCTGCGAGGTTCACAACTGCTCTCCGGTCGTTGATATCCTGCCTGATTTGCAAGCTATACGTTGCTTCGGCATGTCAGAGCATACTAAGCAGGATATACGTAATTTTCGCAGTATCAAGCAGCTTCGAAAGTTCTATGCCGACAATGTTGACAGACCTGCCATTGAAGTCTCGTCATCGCCGGAGTGCATAAAATGCCTTGATCGCCAGCTTGGCACTTGCAGCGGTGGCTGCCTGGTATTTAAGGCCAAAGGATTATTTGCAGATTAATTGCAGTTCACAGGCGCTTGCCTGAGAGATATATAGCGTAGGAAATTAGCGAATGTAGGTGAAATTTCAGAACAAGGCGAGCACTGTCTGAGCAAAGCGAGTTTGCGGAGCCTCTGAAATGAGCCCGTACATTCGCTTTTTTTCGAAGGTCATCTCTCAGGCAAGTGACCTGTGAACTGTAATATTGTGATAAAAATTTATAAGAAATTTCCACTCATAATATTGATGAATATATCATCACATCGCCTGTTATAAGTTTTAAATCTTCTACAAAACTATAGCATTTTAACCATATTTTTCATCATTTCCCCTGTGTTTGCAAGCCTTGACAGCACTTGACATTTATGTGAAAATCAATTTCCAAGCCACGAGGACGAGGTTTCCCATAATGCGCAAGCTGACTACCGTCGCACTTTCATTTACAATCGCCATTTTATTATCGCACTTTATTCTGCCATTTAATTGGCTTCTAATCTGCGGTGCTATTGCAGCAGCATGCTCCTTGCTTGGCTTACTATTTCATGGAAACTTGCGCTTGCGCATCCTTATCTCCTGCCTGTCACTAGCTGTCGGTCTCATATGGAGCTTCGCATTTACAATGATCTTCATTGAGCCATCTCGACATTACCACGATGAAACCATGACCGTAACCGCAATCGTTACAGACTTCCCCTCACAAAGAGCAACAAGAGGCTATCGTGTCGATGCCACTATCCGTCGCACAGGAGCACCGAATATCGGCGCACGCCTGTATTATTTTAACGAGATCGAACTCAAACCCGGCGATGTAATCGAATTTACCGCTCAGCTCCGTCGCACGGAAGGAACTGTGGAAAGCGAGCGCAACGACACCCTCAGTGCACGAGGAGTATTCTTAACTGCATTTGTTTCGGGCGATATAACTGTAACGGACACCGAGGGGCTATTGCGCTTTTTCCCAAGGCGACTTTCGGAAATTGTTGCCCGGAGAATATCTGAGCTTTATCCCGATGATATCTCACATTTCATGCAGGCACTACTTACCGGCAGACGTGATGCACTATTTCGTGACTCCGCACTCGGAGCTTCACTTTCAGCCTCAGGGATAATTCATGTTGTCTCTATATCTGGAATGCACGTAGCTTTCCTCATGGGCTTTCTTGGGCTTATCTTAAAGAACAACCGAACCTTCGCATTTATCGGAATTCCCGTTCTTATTCTTTTCATGGCTATGACCGGGTTTACACCCTCTGTCTCTCGTGCAGGCATCATGCAGCTCTTTCTTATCTGCGCTCCGATTTTTAAAAGAGAGCGTGACAGCATCACTTCCCTGTCTGCTGCACTCATAGTTTTGCTCGCCTCTAATCCATATTCTATAGCTTCTGTCGGACTGCAATTATCATTTTCAGCGACACTCGGCATCATACTTCTCACCCCGAAGATAAATTCCGGCATCAAAGATGCACTGCGTGACAATGTTCTTTATAGAAAGAAGATACCAAAGGCAATTATCAGCTTCATAATCTCAAGCCTTGCCACCACAATAGGTGCTTTGGTTCTGACACTTCCGCTGACTGCTCTGCATTTTGGATATGTCTCACTCATTGCCCCTGTGACTAACTTGCTCACACTTTGGGCTGTCTCTTTAGCATTTCCTATAGGACTTGTATCTGTAATTATGAGTTTTATCTTCTTTCCGCTTGCACAGCTCGTCTCTTATCCTGTCGTCTTACTTGCAAGATACATCATCTCTACCGCCCGAACACTGGGCGCAGTTCCCTATTCAATTATCTACTCCGGAAATTCGCTTATAATGTTTTGGCTTGCTTATGTCTACATTATATTTATATCGCTTCCGCTGTTAAAGGCAAGAGCAAGGCAATATATTACCCCCGCTTGCACTTGTTCTATTTTGCTTTTTATTATTTTGCTCATCTCCCCTTTTCTGCCCGGCTCAAGTGGCGCTGCATTTACAGTGCTTGATGTTGGTCAAGGCTTAAGCGTGGTCATTTCATCTGATGAGCATACTGTTATGATAGATTGCGGTAGCCTCAGCGGTGAAAATGCGGGCGCAATTGCACATGAATATCTAATAAGTAAAGGCAGGACATCTGTTGACCTATTTATCATCACTCATTTTCATGCTGACCATATAAATGGGATTGAATTTCTACTCAGCCGAATCCCTGTTTTAGCACTCGCTATACCTGATCCTGACGGACTTCCCGGCGCTTTTGTCGCTGAGGATATAATCGAGCTTGCAAGAAGACGAGGAACTGATATAATATATGTCACAGAGACACTTAATGTTTCTATGGGCGAGCTCTACCTAACCCTCTTTCCACCCCTGGGGTTCGGCACGGATAATGAACGAGGTGTATCCGCACTTGTTTCAGGCTATATATCCGCACTTATAACAGGTGATATGAATTCCGATACCGAGCGAATACTAGTGCGGTATGCTGACCTTCCAAGTGTCGATGTTCTGGTTGTAGGTCATCATGGTTCACGGCACTCTACATCTGATGAGCTTCTTTATGCCATCACGCCAAACATTGCGATAATCCCGGTCGGGCGCAACAGTTTCGGCCATCCGACAAACGATGTGCTCGACAGACTTGCGTATCATTCTGTAGTTATCTATCGTACCGACCTTGACGGAACAGTCACAGTCAGATAATGCTTTTGTATTAAATCCCCCGTCTTAAGGAGTTAATAAATGCCACCAAAAAACAAATCAAATGATGATTACAAGGCTTTTCTAGCTGCACTAAAGTCCGGCGAAATCGGCTGTTTTTACATATTTCACGGTGAGGAACGCTATCTTCTCAGGCACTGCCTGACAGGACTGCGTGATCTGCTGTGCCCAAGCGGGCTAAATGGCTTTAACTACAAGCGTTATGAGGGCAAAGCTCTGACCATAGATGAGCTTAGCGAGGCTATCGACACACTCCCCAATTTTTCTGAAAGAACGCTTATTGAAATACATGATTTCGATATCTTTAAGGCTAACGAATCAGATAAGAAGCGACTTGGAGAGATTCTTTCACAACTACCTGAATATGTCTGCATCGTGCTTATTTATGATGCTCTCGATTATAAGCCTGACCGCAGAGTCAAGGCTAATTCAGCCATTTTACAATATGCAAGTGTCGTTGAATTTTCAGTACAGGAGCAGAGTCTACTTATAAAATGGATTGCAAAGCACTTTGCCGATGCCGGAAAGCGTATCAGCAGTGCCGATGCAGGATATCTTGCCCTTATCACAGGCGGGTACATGTCTACCCTACTCGGCGAGATTGAAAAGACTGCCGCCTTTGCACGTGACGAAGTGATCACACGTGCCGATATTGATGCGGTTGTTACCCCTGTTCTCGATGCGGTCGTCTACAAAATGACCGATGCAATCGCAAAGCGTGACCACATTTTAGCCATGAACATTATGGATGAACTTCTCAGAATGAAAGAAGCACCACACAGGCTCTTATTTAGCATATCACTTACCATGAGGCAACTAATGGCAGCACGTGTTTGTATCGAAAGCAAGCGACATGTCAAAGACCTGATGCAAATGTGCAATTTGCGATATGACTTCCAGGCAAAGGCACTCATGGACACCGCACGTAACATGAACATATCCGGTTGTCGCAAGGCTGTACTACACTGCTCTCAAGCAGCACTTGAGCTCAATAGCACAACTGAGCAAGAAGCCTGCCTAACAGAACTAATTTTAAAGCTCGCACTTGCGTAAGCTGAGGGTAGTTAAGCCCCCATCGGTTTTATCAATATGCCCACAGCGCACCATTTACACGAAAGTTGAAGATTAAGCGTGAAACAATCCATCAAAGAAGTTATAGTCGTCGAAGGTCGATATGACAAAAACACTGTCGCCCAAGTAGTTGATGCGACAATAATTGAGCTATCCGGGTTTAGAGTGTTTTCGGATAAAGACAAAATAAACTTGCTGCGCAAGCTCGCAGACAAGCGTGGACTTATCATCTTTACCGACAGCGACAAAGCCGGATTTTTCATAAGAGGCAGGCTGCGAGGTATGCTCGATGACCTGGAGATAAAGCATGCCTATATTCCGGATATTCCCGGCAAAGAAAAGCGCAAAACAGAAAGCTCAAAAGAAGGCAAACTCGGTGTCGAAGGCATGACCCCGGATGTTATAATCACAGCATTAAAAAGAGCAGGCGCAACATTTGACTGCGAAACAGGCACATCGGAAAGCAGACAGCCTATCAGTAAAGCTGACCTCTTTGAAGCCGGACTTTCCGGCAGAAACGACAGCGCGCTAAAGCGCCACAAGCTCCTAAAGCAACTCCAGCTTCCCGAAAGACTTTCGGCAAACGGACTTTTAGACGTTCTAAACAGCCTGTACACGAGAGACGAGTTTTTAAGTATTTTGAAATTTTGATGTACAAAACACAGTATCTTGTGATATAGTATAGCCTAATACACAATTTATAATTTAAGGTGGGTGAGTTTTAGTTTGAAAAAGTTCAAACTAAAAACAAAGGGCATGTACCACTCGCTCCCCTAACGGGAACCGCGAGAGATGCACGAAATGACCATCCTTTTTCATGGTTATGTTTGTGCCGACAAAAGTACGAAAGGAATGATCATTAAAATGAAATGTCCATTTTGCGGATATGCAGAAAGCAAGGTCGTTGACTCACGTCCTGCGGAAGAAGGCGCAACGATCAGAAGGCGCAGAGAATGTCTCAGTTGTCAAAAGCGATTTACAACCTATGAAATAATGGAAAGGCTACCACTAATCGTCGTCAAAAAAGACGGTAGCAGGCAGACCTTCGACAAACAAAAGCTCATTAACGGCATCCTCAGAGCATGCGAAAAAAGACCGGTATCGCTCTTTGAGATAACCACAGTCGCTGACGAAATCGAGCAAGAACTCCAAAACTCGCTCGAACGAGAAATCAAATCTACCGACGTCGGCGAAATGGTTATGAAAGGACTAAAGTCGCTCGATGAAGTCGCCTATGTCAGATTTGCATCTGTATACAGACAATTTCGTGACATCAACACTTTCATGGACGAGCTTAACAAGCTACTAAGTGAAAACAACTCATAAACTACAGCCCGTACCAAAGAAAAGTATACTTAAGAGGTGACTATACTACATGGGATTAAAAGAGGAATGTGGGGTCTTTGCGATTTATGACTCCGAAGGAAATTGTGCAAGGAACACATATTACGGTCTATATGCCCTCCAGCACCGTGGTCAGGAAGCCTGTGGAATAGCGACTATTAACAACTTAGAACTCTCTTGCCACAAAGGCTCAGGACTCGTAGGAGAGCGTTTTTCCGAAGACATACTCTCAGAGCTTAACGGCACAATGGCAATAGGTCACGTTCGATACGGCAGCTCAAGCACAATGCATCTTGAAAACGCTCAGCCACTGACTCTTACCTATATTAAAGGCTCTTTGGCAGTCGCTCATAACGGCAAGCTCAGCAACAGCGCCGAACTTAAGCGAGAATATGAATATAAAGGTGCGGTATTTCACACTACGACAGACTCCGAAGTCATCGCATATATCATCGCTCAAGCACGACTTCACAGTGGCAGTGCGGAAGCTGCTGTAAACCAGGCAATCAAGCGCCTCAAAGGAGCATATTCCTTGGTCGTCATGTCTTCACGAAAGCTCATCGCTGCTAGAGACCCCTGGGGCTTTCGCCCTCTATGCATTGGGCGCAAGGGCGATGCCATCATCTTTGCTTCTGAAACATGCGCCTTAGACAGCATTGAAGCAACTTTTGTAAGAGATGTTGAGCCCGGCGAAGTCGTCTGGGTTGATGAGAATGGCAAGCTCTCCAGCAATAGAGAAAATTGCACCGGAAGTGCAAATCTGTGCATTTTCGAACTTCTGTACTTTGCCCGCCCTGACAGCGTTATTGACGGACAGAGCGTATATGATGCTCGCATAAATGCAGGCAGATGCTTGGCTAAAGATTATCCTATCAAAGCCGATGTTGTAATCGGAGTGCCTGATTCCGGCTTGGTAGCGGCAAAAGGTTACTCTATAGAATCCGGCATCCCTTTTAACGACGGATTTATCAAAAACCGTTATATCGGCAGGACATTTATTAAACCTGCGCAGACAACTCGTGAGGAAGAAGTCAAAATAAAGCTCAATCCTCTGCGTGCGACCATAAAGGATAAGAGCGTAGTCATGGTGGACGATTCCATTGTGCGTGGAACTACCATGCTTAAGATAGTCAGGCTCTTAAGAGATGCAGGCGCAAGAGAAATACACATCCTCTCCTCTGCCCCGAAGTTTATCAGCCCATGCTTTTTCGGCACTGATATCCCAACTAAAGAAAATCTTTTTGCATGCAATCATACAACAGAAGAAATGTGTGCCATACTAGGTGCTGACAGCCTCGGCTTCTTAAGCACCAAGAGCCTTGCTGAGATAGCACCCGATTCAAAATGCAGCTTTTGTGATGCTTGTTTTACAGAAGAATACCCGGATATGCACTAATTAATACTAGGGGCGCTTGTTATAATGCACTCTGTTAAGCTAAGGGGAGTCGAACCCATCGACTCCCCTTAGCTTAATCAATATCCTCAACTATCACATCAGGTGGCACATCAAGGACATGTGGCTTTCGCACAATACTGCGAAAGAACCTAAACGCTTGTGAAAAATAAAACCCATCACAACACCGCTCATCCATCACGAGCTTATAATCTATATACTTGCGATCCACAATGACCCCGTCAGGTCTTAATTCCCGCATTTTTCTCTTTGCACCGATAGAAATAAAAAATGGCATATTTCCGAAATTATATAGATGATGGTAAATCGCCGGAAGCCCTATCGAGCCCAGGTCAGTTATAACAAGAGAGCCGTGGAACGGACTCGCCCTCAGAACAGACTTTGGCATAATTCCGAAGTAATCCATAATCTCAAGCCCACGGACAATAAGCTTAAGAACTAACCTCGGAAGCTTTGAAAGCACATTGGCAAAGGCATCTGTATCGGTATCTTCGCCTTCATCTCTTATACGCTTTATTTCTTCATTTAACTTACGATAGACATCGTAAATTGTATCACTTGGATCAAAATTCAATTTTACAGAAGTCTCAGGCGAGTCCGCCCGCATCTCCTTTTTGACTATCATTACAAATTCAATATCTCTGCGAGCATAAATCCGCTGCCCCGAGACAAATCTGTTTACACCCGGAAACTGTGATGCCATCCTTATATACGAGGCAATAAACATGTGTAGCAGCCCCATGCCCGGATAACCATTGCTTCTTTTCGCCCGCAGGTATCTCTCCGTCTCGGTTATTTCCACTGAGTCGGAAAAATAATTGCTTGAATCAGTTCTTTGCTTCATTATGAAAGGAATCATCACGCTAAATGGATCTAGCGTGCGCAGACGTCTTCCGTCACTTCTGTCGCCAAACCTTCTTTTCCTGAACGTCCCCATAATAATGACCATTCCTTTCGTATTTCCGTAAGTCACAAAATAACCATAAAAAGGAATGGTTATTGTGCATCATCTCGCGATTCCCCAGAGGGGGAGCGAATGGCACATGCCCTTGTATTAGTTTGAATTTATTCAAACTAATGACTCCTTCGTATGCTAAGACATACATCCATTCTACTATAACCTGCCGACTCTTTCAACTCACAATTGTTGTTTGTTGACATTGTCGGTAGTTTTTATTATTATGTATAGTGACCAAATTACACATTGCTGCGGTCGTTTTATGAAAGGAATGATTGCTTATATGTCACAAGATATGTTAAAAATCGTCTGCGCAGTAGAAGAAGAATCCCGTGCCTACATCCTGCTTGCCAAGCAACGAGCAACAAATGCAGCCAAAGAAGCTCGTGAAAAAGGCGAGGCAACAGTTGACTCAACCATTGCAAAAGCACGCACTGAGGTAGCGCATCTACTTCGTGCCTCAGACCAAAAAGCTATGGAATCAGCCAAAGAACTTGCCTCATCAACTGCCAATAAATTAGCAACCGGGCAAGCCCGAGCCGAACGCCGGCTTGACAGCGCAGTAGAGTATATTGTCGAAAGGATAGTGAAAAGCTAATGCGAACTCCTAAAATTAGAAAGTTTGGCATTCTTATCATTAGAACCGAGCTAGACGATTTTTTTACAAGATTAATTACTCTCGGTTGCACTCAAATAGAAGATGCAACTGAGTTTTCACCCGGCTCTGAGCTCTATGCTTTGACAAAATTAGAAGTCTTAGACCTTGAGCGCTATGATTGCAACAAAAGAAGCGTATCGGCTATCGGTACTAAATGCTCCATATTTTTGACAGGGTTTATTCCATCACGGTATGAATCTGAATTCACCTCGATGGCAGACGAATTTACATGTGCCTGGCAGATTGAAGACATTCCATCTGAAGATTATGACCTCGCCCCTGTCGAACTTGGCTCTCCTTGGCTTTTAGGCAAGTACCGCCTTGCAGGGCGCATATTATTTGATCCTCTCAAGTCCAGTACATCGCATTTCACATCTGAAACATACGATTCACAAGAACACACCGAAGGCGAGGGCTAATGCATGAATGGATTAGAAAAGGTAGTAGAGTGCATAAGAGCTGATGCCACTATACAATGTCAAGAAATCGACTCAGCTTCAGTAGCTGAATGCGCAGCCATCGCCGAAGAATATTCTAAACGTGAACAAGCCGAATATTGGAAAGTCATCAACGACGGCACTAAAGAAGCGGAAGCACGGCTTAAGCAGCTAGATGAACTAGCATCATCGGAAGCGAAGAAACAGCTTATCACAATGCGCCGTGAGATGCTCGTAGAGGCCTTTAGCCTTGCTGCCGACAAGATTAGAAGACTTCCACCTGATGAATTTGCCGATCTGCTGACAAAAGCAGGAGCACCACCCGACACCACCGCCGATGAGCTGGTCGCTCACTATATGGAAAGACTTTCCCGTGCAGTATTATCTATTTTGTTTGACTAGGTGTACAGTTCACAGGGTGATTGTCTGAAAGATGCATAGCGTAGACAATCACCCTGTGAACTGTAATTCCTTTAAAAAATACTGAGGAGCACATCTACCCCTCAGTATTTTTAATGCTTATATTTTATAAACTCCGTGGCGCTAATTAATCTACCCCTGAGTCAGAGTAAACGCCCAATGTCTGCTGGTCTCAACTTCCGGTAGCCCCTCAAGCCATTGAGTAAGATCATCCTCACGCAACATTTCCGAAGCTATAAAGTGACGGAACAATTCACCCTGACTCGCAGGGAAGAACATCAAATGATAACCAAAAGCCTCAGTTCTTACAAGCTCAAAATCACCCGGCTGTCTGCTCTCATCAAAGAGCCATTCTTCAAGCTCAGGAACTATCTGCATAAGCTGAACACGATCTGTTTCGAATGGGAACCTGGCGATATTCTCGTGGAGACCGCCCTCAACACCTTCTTCATCTGAATAATCTGCTACCATATCGATAAGACGTGCTTCGTTAGCACCACCGGCTATAAATGACTCAAGCGCTTCTTCAGCTCTCGCTCTAGCCATATCCTCTGCCATTTCTACCGTCTCAATAAACTCAGGATCATCTTCACCATCAAACGCCCAAACATTTACATGCTCTCTGCGGATGAGGATCTGGCGCATTGAAGCAAGATTGTAATTATTGTCATCTCTGCCCAAGAAGAACAGAACATATGCATCGCCATCTTCCACTATCGTTACAACATCACCGTATACACGTGAGTCGTCTGCAAGCCAGTCTCTAAATACAGGGAAAATAAATCTACCTTGCTGATCCACACGTGTAAAACGCTCATCTTCAAGCATCTCATCAATCTCACGAGCCACCGCCAAGAAATCATCTTCTGAATTAATCGAAGCCGCAAGCTCATGAGCACGTCTGACAGCTTCCTCAGCTGCTTCATCCAGAGCATCACCAAAAGCATCACCCTGCCCCGCTTCGAAATCAAGAGGATCTACCGCCTCAGGCTCTACAAGCAAAATTCTAAACCTGAAAATATCAAATTCATCACGGCTCTCATTGTAAAACGCCTCAAGCTGAGCATCTGTATAGTTAATCGACTCACGCATATGCTCAATATATGATATCGCCGTAAATCTAAAGTTTAGCACACTTCTTAAAGTCGCCTCATTAAGACTGCTACCATACATCTCCCGCAAGCGAGCCATAGGATTGCGATAGAATTGCGGCCACTCCGCAACAGCCTGCTCGCCCTGTTGTATCAGCATTGCAAAATACGCATCCATCTGTGCAATATTCTCAGCCGACATTACAAACCCGGCAGCCTGTGCCGCATTATATTGCTGCACACGACTTGCCATATATCTAAGTGCCCGATCCGTAAAGAAATCAGCCCAAGTCTCACCTGTAAAAGGATTTTGTATCTGACTGGCATACGGAACATTCTGAGCCGGAAGCAAGGCACTTGCATGCTCAGGGCTTTCGTTAAATACAAAATCATAATAATCCATACGTGCAACATTGAAAAAATAATCAAACTCTGCTGCCGAAAAATCAATACCACCAATACTAACAGCAGTCAATTCACGACGAATAAAGTTGGAATTGATAATCAAAGCTGTCGCAAAAACAACCGCAACAACTGCGATTATAATCGCTGCCGTACGCCTGCTCTTCTTGCGGGCATCCTGCTCATGTTGCGACCTCGCATCTCTGCGCTTCGCCGCATCACTTCTTTTGTCAAATAAATCACTCATTTTAATTTGTTCAATCCTTTGATATTCATTTTGATATTTACTTCTTTTTATAGCCGATACATTATACTCTAAACAAACAAAATTTGCAAGTCAATTAATTACGCCAAAATATTGCTTAGTAGCTTGCAAAATTTTTTCGCATATGTAGGGCGACAAGACCCGTTCTAGCGAAAAAATTTTGTAAGCTACTAGGCAATAAAAATTTCCCCGCCGTGCCGTGTAGACCCCTTAATAACCTGCTCATATGGGCAGGTGGGTCGCCTCCTTCTTGCTTCGCGCTTCCAACATCCAAACCGTGACAAACACGATCCGGGAGGCCTGCAATTCACAAAAAGAGTTATTCCGACGTCCCTTATAAGAAATGTAGGTTTAAATAGGCCCATCACAAACAAAGCAGGGAAATATTATAGCACCAACTTACTACTTACTCATCCTCATCAGACTCTGAAAAAACCTCAACAAACCGCTCAAATACAACCGCAAGCTCCTTATCATCATCGACAGTTGTGAGAGTCTCCTCGCCATCAACAGTTGCCTTTTTGAGGATTATAAGCCCGTAATTTTCATCTTCCTCATCCATATCAGCAGGAAGAAACGCCATGTATAAAGTACCGTCCACCTCTATCGTCTCAAGGTGCTCCAGCTCGAATTCATTACCATCATCATCTGAAATCGTGATAAAATCATTACCATATTCTTCGCTCAATTGTTTCACCTCCACACTAAATCTGACAGCATCATAAACCAATGCTTAGAAAAAATCAAGCCAAAATGCAAATGAAATCACAAATGTAAATTATATGTAACATATCAGATACAACAGGGCTGTAGAATTTGACAAACCCCGATAAAATGGGTAAAATATATGAAAATGATAATATAGAAATTTCGGGACTTGTGGGAGCATCCTGTCATCAGGACACTATATGAAGTATGTTCCTCGCCCTAACTTCAAATTTTGAGGTACCATACAAATGACAAAAAAATCACAAAGAATAGTAAAGAAAGTCGCCAAGACCGGAGCTTGGGCTATTTCGGATATCTTCTTTCTAGCACTCAAAGCAATGGGCACTGTAGCTATGATATTGGTAACTACGGTAGTTGTCTTCTCATGTATATTCCTAATATACCTTAGAACCAATGTCGCCGTAGGCCTTGAAGTCAACCCGGTCAACATCTTCATTGCAGAATCCAGCGTGATTTACGCCGTAGACCGTGAAACAGGCGAGCATATTGAGTTTGCCACTCTCCAGTGGACTGAATTTCGTCGCCCTGTCACCTTAGACGAAGTTCCCCCCCACCTTATTGATGCCCTTGTAGCAATAGAAGACCATAGATTTTGGGATCACAGCGGTGTTGATTGGTATCGAACTGCAGGCGCATTTGTGAATATGTTCCTAAGTATGCAGAATACCTTCGGCGGCTCAACCATAACACAGCAGCTCATAAAGAACCTCACCCACGAAGACGACGTCACCGTCCAAAGGAAACTTCAAGAAATTTTCAGAGCTATTGAATTTGAGCGCCACTGGTCTAAAGAAGAAATCCTTGAGAGGTACCTCAATATCATATACTTCGGGCACGGACGTTTCGGAATCGGCGAAGCTGCCCACTTCTACTTCGGCAAGGATGTATCGGAACTTACACTTGCTGAAAGTGCAGCAATTATAGGCATAACTAACAATCCATCGAGATTTAGCCCATATGCCAACAGAACCGCCAATAAAGAAAGACAAGAAATCATTCTGCGCAGAATGCATGAACTCGGATATATAGATGAGCATGAGCTCAGACGTGCCATCAATGAGCCTCTTAATTTCCAAAGAGGCGAAGACGAGACTTTCGAGCGTGTTATATACTGTTGGTTTACCGAAACTATCATCCGTGATATAGTCCGTGACTTGCAGATAAGGCATGATATGAGCCGTCAAGAAGCCACAAGAATGCTGTATACAAGCGGATGGAGAATCATTGCCACCATAGATATGGAAATGCAAGCCATCGTTGATAATGTATATATGAATCGGGAAAATCTACCCCGGGTCACAGGCTCTACCCAACCGCTCCAGTCCGGCATTGTCATCGCCGACCCGTTTACCGGCGAGATACGTGCTCTTTCAGGTGGCACAGGACCAAAAACAGAGAACATGCTCCTAAACAGAGCCACAATGTCTCGCAGACCACCGGGCTCTGCTATCAAGCCGATATCTGTATTTGCACCTGCGATGGAGTTCGGATTTATAATCCCAAGTTCAGTATATAATGACAGCCCCAATGTAAGGCTTAACGGCACAACATGGATGCCGAGAAATGCCGACAGGTCACATAGAGGTCCTGTAACAGTAGAAACTGCGATGCGCCTATCTCTAAACACCGTTCCGGCGATAATTCTTGATGAAATAACTCCATCAGTCGGATATAGCTTCTTGACCGAGGCTCTCGGATTCCAGTTAAACCCCGCAGACGAAGACTATGCCCCGCTTGCAGCAGGTCAGCTCACTAACGGTGCTACCGTGCGTGAAATGACCGCAGGATTTACAATGTTTGCCAATGGCGGTGAGCACATGGAGCTTCGAACATACTCCAGAATATATGATCGTAATGGTGATATATTCATGGATAATCCTGCCAATCCTGTCAGAGTCATGTCAGAAAATAATGCACATCTGATGACATCTATGTTACATCTAGCTG
>Ga0123355_10001926_pt1 | contig 29185 bp, 29 predicted proteins | sample TergutEmb28metaG_3_FD_89872 | JGI IMG/M metagenome (GOLD analysis project Ga0123355, IMG submission 89872) | Embiratermes neotenicus P1 segment gut microbial communities from Petit-Saut dam, French Guiana - Emb289 P1 | ecosystem: Host-associated > Arthropoda: Insects > Digestive system > Gut ... | reverse complement strand
GACAATACATTCGCAACGTTCATCGTAATCCCCGCGCCGGAGAGGAAGTGAAGAGCGCCGCCAAGCCCCGCCAGCGAGCCCGAGATCATCATGGAGAAGACGACGTTGCGCTTTTCGCTGATTCCGGCGTATTTTGCCGCGTTGTGGTTAAAGCCGCAGGCCTTCAGTTCGTAGCCGAATTTGGTTTTCTCCAGAATGATATAGATCACGATAGCGGCAAAAATGGCAACGACAATGCCTGAGTTGACCGAAGAAGGCCGGACAGCCCCCCCTTGGAAAAAGCTCCCCAACCCCCAACCCGGCATATTGGCGGCTGCTGGCACGCGTATGGTGGAATTGCGCTCCATATCGAATATGGTGTTAAGGATAAGAAAATTAACCATAAAGATACCGATCCAGTTGGTCATAATGCAGGAGATGACCTCATGCACGTTCCGGAATGCCTTGAGCAGCCCGGGGATCGCGCCCCAAAGCGCTCCGGCCAGCATCGCGCCCAAAAGTGAGGCTACTGTACGGATGCCCGGCGGCAGAAAGTTAGCCTGTACGCCTATCAAAATCGCCACATAAGCGCCAAAAGTAAACTGCCCGGAAGCGCCTATGTTAAACAGGCCGGTTTTCATGGCAAATCCGACAGACAGCCCGGTCATAATGACAGGCGTGGCGAAGTATAGAACTTCGCCGAAGTTGCGTGAAGATTGGAACCCGGAAGTCAAAATGCTGATGAATGCCGGAAAAGCCTGAGAAGCGTCGGTGATAAGGAGCACGACCAAACCCACCAGAAGACCGGCGATGACCGCGATACATGAGGACAGGATACTCAGTCCGCCTTCGCCGGCAAAGCGCAGTTTGTTCAGGATTTTTTTCATACGCCCACCTCCCGCTTTGCGCCCGACATATACAGGCCCAATTCCCCGTAAGTAATGACTTTGGGGTCGGCGTTTGCCACAATCTCGCCCTCGTACATGACCAGGATCCGGTCGGAAATATTCATAACTTCCTCAAGCTCAAGGGAAACGAGAAGCACGGCCTTGCCTTCGTCGCGCTGTTTGAGGAGCTGTTGGTGGATGTACTCGATCGCCCCGACATCCAAACCTCGGGTGGGCTGAACCGCGACAAGCAGGTGGGGATCACGGTCTATCTCGCGGCCAACGATAATCTTTTGCTGGTTGCCCCCGGACATGGCGCGGGTGATTGTGTCCGGCCCCCGGCCGGAGCGTATGTCGAACCGCTCGATAAGCTGCTGCGCGTAAGCCCTGATTTCGCCCTGCTTCAAAAAGCCGTTTTTTTGGAACCGGGGCGTAAAATATCGCTGCAAAATCGCGTTATAGGCAAGGTTATAATCCAAAATAAGGCCGTGCTTATGCCTGTCCTCCGGAATATGGGCCATGCCAAGCTGCCCGCGGCTGCGGATTTTCGCCTTGGTTATATCCGCCCCTTTCATGGTGACGGAGCCGCCGTCTATCGGGGCCAGCCCGGTAAGGGCATAAACCAGGTCGGTTTGGCCGTTGCCGTCAATGCCCGCAACGCAGACAATCTCGCCCGCGTTTACAGTAAAGGATACGTTTGTGAGCTTGTTTTTGTGGCCTGGCTTGCCTTTCATGGTGAGGTTTTTAATCTCCAATATCCGCTCGCCCACATTGGCCTCATGCTTGTCCAGACTGAGCATGACCTTGCGCCCGACCATCATTTCGGAGAGTTGTTCTTTTGTGGTTTCCGCTACGTCCACCGTGCCGACTTTTTTGCCCTTGCGAAGCACCGTGCATCGGTCGGCAACCTGTTTTATCTCGTCCAGCTTGTGGGTGATAAACAAAATAGAGCGTCCTTCTGCGGCAAGGCCCTTCATGGTATGCATCAGCGACTCGATCTCCTGTGGGGTCAATACGGCTGTGGGTTCGTCGAAAATCAAAATCTCGTTTTCGCGGTAGAGCATCTTCAAAATCTCGACCCGCTGCTGCATACCCACAGTTATATCCTGAATTTCTTTATTGACGTCAACTTCCAAGCCGTATTGTTTGGAAAGAGCCAGGACTCTTTCTCTGGCTTCTTTCATTTGGATAACGCCGTGCCTAGTTGTTTCCACGCCCAGAATGATGTTTTCGAGCACAGTGAAATTATGCACGAGCTTAAAGTGCTGATGCACCATCCCGATCCCCAGCCGTGTGGCGTCGTTAGGCCCGGCGATATTAAGTTCTTCTCCGTTTTTGTAAATCTTGCCCCGCTCCGGCTTGTACAGCCCGAACAGCACGCTCATCAAAGTGGACTTCCCCGCGCCGTTTTCGCCCAAAAGCGCATGGATTTCCCCTTTTTTGAGCTGCAAGGTGACGTCGTCGTTAGCAATGACGCCGGGGAATTCTTTGGTGATATTGCGCATTTCGATAACAAACATGGAAAAACACACCCTTTACAACCACAATAGGGGCTGACACATACAAGCGCCAGCCCCAACAATACCAAGATTTCTTTTTTAGCCGATATTAACGATTTCGACAAGGGCTACGCCCAACCCAAGGTGCGCTTCGGCGCCAAGATTGGTAGAGAGATTGAACTCTCCGGCAGCCAGACGCGCAAAGATAGCGTCGTAATCGGCCTGTGTAAAGTTCTCGAATCTGGAGGTAGCCATAGGCAGGCCTACGCCGTCGAGGGCGGCGTTGAAGATCTTAGCCTGGCCGCCGGGAAAGTTGTCGGCGAAAAAGTCGGAAATAATGCTGTATACGGAAGCTTCAAGGCCTTTGAGGGCGGAGGTGACGACTGTGGGGGACTGATCAGCCTGATCGATGTCAACGCCGATCATGAGGGCTCCGGCGTGTTCTGCGGCGGCCATTACAGAAAGTCCTGCGCCACCGGCTGCTGCGAATATGATTTCCACGCCGTCAGCGTACCAGGCGGCTGCCATTGTCTGCACCTCGGGAGCTGGGTTGAAAGTACCCACGTAGGTGTATCTGATAGTGATCTCGCCTGCTTCCAGACCAAGCTCCTGAGCGGCTAGCTCCGCACCCTCAATAAAACCGGTGCCGAAGCGCACAACCGCCGGAACTGGAATGCCGCCGATAAAACCAAGGCTTCTGTGTCCTTCCATAACGGCGGAGTACCCGGCAAGGAAACCGGACTCTTCTTCCGCGTACAGAACAGCGACAGTGTTATTAGCAATACGGGCATCAGTGTCGGGGCCGAGGTTCGGCTGCGCATCAATGAGTACGAACTTTACATTCGGCCAAAGATCCTGCGCTTCGTAGACAGCCGCCGCGAACAAAAATCCGGGGGTGACGACTATCTGCGCGCCGGCTTCGATCGCCAGGGTGATCGCATTTAAATAGGCGGCGTCAGACTCTTCCGCCGGTTGAAAGTATTGGCGCGGAACGTTGTTTGCTTCAGCAAAAGCCAACACGCCTTCCCAAGAGCCTTGATTGAAAGAGCCATCGTCAATGGTACCATAGTCTGTGACCAGAGCGATCGGAATTTCGTCTGGCCCCCATGTGATTATGTTTGGTCCGGGTTCGTCGACTGGCGTCTCGGTGGCGGGAGGCGGCGTTGGGGGAGCCGGGGTGGGTCCACAAGCGGCAAACACGAGCACGCTCACAAGGATCAGTGCCAATAGTTTTTTCATCTCTTTGTTTCCTCCTAAATTTTGTTTTTGAGGTGTCGGCGTCGATTTTACAATAAAGAATTTCCCTTAGATTGACTTTTGAGGTTCGGAACTGTATCATCGTTAATACATATACAATTATAATTTATAAGTACAAGAATTGCAACATGCAACAAAAAATATCGGAGGAATTTTCATGGAGGCATCGAAAATACTTGCCCATGTAGATCATACGCTCTTAGTTCCTGCCGCCGATTGGAATGAGATTACGGCCTTGTGTGATGAGGCAATCTTGCACAAAACCGCCTCTGTCTGCATACCGTCCGGTTACGTTAAGCGGGTAGCGGAAAAATACGGCGATAAGCTCACAATTTGCACGGTGATCGGCTTTCCTCTTGGCTACCAGCCGACTGAGATAAAGGTCGCCGAAGCGAAGACCGCCCTCCGTAACGGCGCGAGTGAAGTGGATATGGTAATTAATCTTGGAGATGTAAAAAACGGGGACTTCGATCTGGTGAGGGCAGAGATCGCCGCCCTCAGAGAGGCGGTTGGGGAGCATATCTTGAAAGTGATAATCGAAACCTGCTACCTGACGCAGGCGGAGAAAATCGAGCTTTGCCGTTGCGTAACCGAGGCGGGCGCCGATTACATCAAGACTTCCACCGGTTTTGGAACAGCGGGCGCTACCAAGGAGGATATCCTACTTTTCAAAGAGCATCTGGGCCCACGCGTAAAGATAAAAGCCTCCGGCGGCATACGCACAGCAGAGGATATGGCGGCATATATAGAAATGGGCTGCGACAGGTTGGGAACCAGCTCTGCCATAAAGGTTCTGGCTGGAGAAGAAGGCACAGGGTACTAAAAGCTATTTTATAGCTGGGAGGCAGCGTATGAATTATACCCTGGCCCTGTTGGCGGGCATGTTTGTTGCGATCATGATTACAGTCAACGGCGAGCTTTCGGAGCAGTACGGCCTGTACTGGGCCACGGTTTTTATCCACCTTGCGGGCCTCTGCCTGATCACGATTATCGTCCTTGCAAAAAAAGAGCGTCCCTTTGCCGTGCGGTATCCCTGGTTTTTTTATCTGGCCGGCGCGATTGGCGTGTTCAACGTGGTTTCCAACAACTTTGCTTTCGGTCGGATCAGTGTGTCCGCGATTTTGGCGCTCGGGCTTTTGGGCCAGGGCGTTTCGGGGCTTATCATTAACCACTACGGCCTGTGGGGGATGGCGCGGCGCCCGTTCAGCCGCGGCAACCTAGTGGGGCTTGTGCTTATATTTTGCGGAATCGCGCCCATGCTGACCGACTTTGAGATACTTGCCGTTATCTTGTCGTTCGCGGTGGGCATCGGAGTTATTTTGAACGTCACATTCAACGCAAGACTCGCAAATGTGACCAGCGTCAGGATTAGTACTTTTTTCAACTACGTTACAGGGTTATCTGTCGCGCTGCTTGTGTATTTTATGTTTGACATCGGGGAAACACCGCTGTTCGGCGTAACTTTCTCTCATACCTGGTATGTCTACACAGGCGGTTTTATCGGAGTGGCCGTTATCACGCTTTCGAACGTCATCGTGCCAAAGATCGGGGCCTTTTATCTCACGCTGCTCATGTTTATCGGGCAAATTTTCGCCGGCATTCTCATCGACGCGATGTTGGACGGGGCTTTTTCCCTGCGGATTTTCTTGGGAGGCGCCCTTGTGAGCGCCGGGTTAGGGGCAAATTTGCTGCTTGACCGCAAGCGGGCGGGTTAAAGCTTTTTACGCAACATTTAAATTGTATGCAAGCAAAAACGCTGGATAAACGCAAGGTAACGTCCCAATCACTGCCCAATTAACAAACCCGGACAGGAATGCCACAGTCATTCCTGTCCGGGTTTGTTTTCAATCACAAAATAAAAAAATCGCTCGAAAGTATTGCATTTCATATAGAAAGGCCGCTATAATAAATAATGCAGAATAACGCAAAATAACATAGAATAATGCAGAAATACATATTGTATCCGAAATTAATTTTGAATGCTCTTGCGTTTTTTACCTTAGGGAGGGATATGCTGTGTTGGCGCCTTACCGCAGGAACCATTGTTTTTTTAAAAAACGTCCCGTGCTGTTTGCCGCATGGGTATGTGTTATTGCGCTTTTTATGACGGCTTGCTCCCCGGAAAGAATAATCGAAAGCGAAGCTCCGGCAGCGGTATCTATTGTCGGCCTTCAAACCCAAACCCTAGCCGTTACTCAGGTAAGCGCCCGGACGCCACGGGTTCTTGTTCCGCAAACGGGTAATGTGTCCGTTTCCAGAGGCGGCGCAACCATTGATACCTCCAACGTAGCGGAAGGTTATGTAATGATTAGTTATTCCGGCGCTTCCACAAAAGTGAAAGTGCGTATCTCCAAAGGCGGCGTCGATTATAATTACAACCTCAATACCAGCGGCAGATTTGAAACTTTCCCACTATCATTGGGCGACGGTACATATACAATTGGCGTATTTGAACATGTCCGCGGTAATCAATTCGCAATGACCGTAAGCACAACCGTCAACGTTACTTTGAACAGTCAGCTAAGGCCATTTCTTTATCCTAACCAGTTTGTAAACTTTAACGCCAACTCCACTGCGGTTGCAAAGGCGGCCAGCCTTTCCGAAGGCGCCGCAAACGAACTGGAGATAGTCTCCAGAATTTTCAATTTCGTCATTGCCAACGTAAAATATGATACCGATTTAGCCAGAAGAATAAGCTCTGGGCAGATAACCACCTATATCCCAAACGTTGACAACACGCTTGCTACCGGCAAAGGTATTTGCTTTGATTTCGCGGCGCTTATGGCGGCGATGCTGCGCTCTCAGCTAATTCCGACACAACTGCAAATCGGGTATGTGTCCGGAGGACTTTATCACGCATGGATTAGCGTGCATAGCACCGAAATAGGCTGGGTCAACAACGTGATTCAATTTGACGGCAAAAACTGGACGTTGATGGATCCTACTTTTGCTGCGGGCGGTGATACAAGTTTTGTCGGAGCAGGTACCGGTTATCGTTTGGTGTCCCGATATTAGGGTGCGTTGACATATCGATCAATTCATAAAACCGGGCAGGAATATGGGAGGTATTGCGATGGCGGTAGGAGTTTTGCAAGGCGGACGTTTTCTTTCACAGAGAGAGATTTCTGCGTTTTGCGCCCAAATGGCTATGATTTTAAGATCTGGCATTTCTGTGAGCGAAGGCATAAGTATTATGTGTGAGGATACACAGGATCCGGCAGGCAAGGAGATTTTAGAATTCATCTACAGCCATGTGGATAATGGCAGCACTTTGCACCGCGCCATTGAAGCCAGCAGAAGGTTTCCGGATTATTTTGTGAATATGGTGGAAATCGGCGAAACCACCGGCAAGCTTGAAAATGTTATGGATTCGCTTTGCGCCTACTACGAACGCGAAGAGGCTATCTCTAAAAGTATACGTCACGCCGTTATGTACCCGATTATCATGATTGCCATGATGTTGACGGTTATTGTTGTTCTGCTTGTAAGGGTCATGCCTATCTTCAACGAGGTGTTCCAGAGCCTTGGCAGCCCATTGACCGGGTTTTCGCTTAGCGTAATGCGCTTTGGGGAAACGCTAAGCCGTTACAGCATGGTTATCGTTGGCGTCGTTGCCTTCGTTACTATTGTGCTGATAATTATGAGCGCCACTCCCGGCGGGCGGCAGAAAATGGATCGTTTCCGCTCCGAATTTTTCGCAACCCGCAATCTTTACGCAAAAATCGCGTCCGGCCGCTTTGCGTCGGCAATGGCGCTTACGCTTTCCAGCGGCCTTGACACCGACCAAAGTCTTGAAATAGTTCACAGGCTGCTTAAATCTTCTTCCATCCGTGAAAAAGTCGAGAATTGCCAGAAATATCTTAAAAACGGGCTGACTTTCTCCGAAGCCGTCGTAAAATCCGGAATTTTCAGCGGCCTTTATGCCCGCATGGTTACGGTGGCGTTTAAGGCCGGTTCTATGGATACGGCAATGGCAAAGATTGCCGAACGCTATGAAGAAGAAACCGATACGCAAATCAGCAACGCCATATCAATATTGGAGCCGTCGCTTGTGGCGGCGTTGTCTGTGATTGTAGGCATGATTCTTTTGTCGGTGATGCTGCCGCTTATGAGTATCATGACTTCAATTGGATAAGGGGGAGAAAGAGCATGTGGCGCAACCGCTTTTCCGCGCCTCAAAAAAGCCGCTATAGCGGTGGTGTTTTGAGTAATATACTGGCTGTAATTGTTTTTTGCGGCATTATAGTGCTGTTTAACATTGGTGCAAACTCTCTTACCCAAACCAAAAATCAGGAAAGACTTGAGGCAGTTCAAACCGCAGTTGTCAAGGCTGTAATACAGTTTTATGCGTTCGAGGGATACTACCCCCCCAGTATAGATTATCTGACAGAGAACTATGGTCTGCTCATTGACCACGAAAGGTACATAGTCCACTATGTACATATTGCCTCAAACCTTATGCCCGAAATTTTTGTTTTTCCCCGTGATTTTTAACGGATTAAGGAGAAGTGTCCGGTATGAATCCTAGTTTAAACAAGACCAGAAAACATGTTGTTGATGTTTTGTTTGTTATCACCCTGTTTTGTGTTTTTGCGGCGGCTTGCCTGTTTGTAGTGATTATCGGCGCTAATGTTTACAGGTCTACCATTGATAGAATGCAAACGAATTTTGAAGTCCATACCTCCATTGCCTATGTGGCTACCAAAATTCGCCATAACGATACCGCCGGCAATATCCATATGGATACGCTTGACGGTAAAAACGCGCTTGTGCTGGAACTGGAGCTATATGATCAGATTTTTCAGACTTGGATATATCACTACGACGGCGCGCTGCGCGAAGTGTTTATCAACAGGGATCACGCATATGCGCTTTCACCGGGAGCGGGACAAAAGCTTGTGGAAGTCTATAGTTTTACTATAGACATTGTAGACAACCGTTTGATAATCTTAGGCGCCCAAAGCGCAGACGGTGTGTCTGTGCGTCAATTGTTAGGTATGCGAAGCGGCTGATTGTAATTAGGAAATTTATATAGGAGGCCTTTATGGGTCGTTCCAAATCAGGATTGTTTTTATTTGAGCTGATTATTGTCATAGCGTTGTTTGCGATCTCGAGTGCCATGTGTATGCAGCTTTTTGCTATGGCGCATAATTTGAGCGAAAAGAGCACGAATACAAGAATGGCCGTCGCAAACGCCGTAAGCGCGGCGGAAAGTTTTAAGATAACCGGCAGCGCCACGGAGGCGGCAAACATGATGGGTTTGCCTGTATCGGAAGGCATACTGGAAGCGTTCTACGATAATGATTGGAATACTGTCCCCGCGGAAGGGCGCTTCCGCATGACCATGGAAGTGGATACCGGAATATCCCCCGCCACCGCTGTTATTGTAGTTACCGATCTGGAACACGGTGAGGAGCTTTACAGGCTTGAAGTAAAAAAGTTTATCAGATAAGGGGTAAGTTTATGCGTGACAAAACCGGCATGGGCGTCATGAATACAGGCGGGGCATCCTTCTTATTGGTGATTTTTGTTTTGTTGTGCCTGACTACGTTTGCTGCGTTAACAATGGCGTCGGCCGGATCCGGTTTCAGACTGACTCAAAGGGCTATGCAAGCATCAACAGAATACTATGCGGCCGACTCTGAGGCAGAGGAGATTCTTGCTCTTATTGACGCGATTCTGTATAACGTCAGCTCCTCCCCTGCTCCAAGAGGATACCTTGCGGATGCAATCCGGCAGATTAACCGCAATATATACTTTTATCCCACCTCCCCCGGCATGGCGTGGATATCGTATTATATACCGCTAGCCAGAACGGGCGTTCTTGTAGTTGAACTTGAAGTTGACTACACCGCTGCCAGTTTCAACATAGTGCGCTGGAGTTTAGAGCACGAGGCCCCTGATGTTTTAGATAGCGGCACCTTAACATTGTGGCAGGGTTAGACTTAGAACCTATATTCAATACTCAAGACGCCCCCTTGCCGATGGTTTTTCCGTTGTGTTGCGTCAATTTCCCTTGGAATACACTAAAGTATTCCTGCGAAAATTTTCCTTGCCCAACGAAAAACCCCTTCGGCTCGTGGACATCTCTCGTTATTGAATACAGGTTCTTAAGGAGGAAAAATACATTGAATGCTCTTGATCTGTTAATAGAAGCGGTAAAGCGGAAAGCATCGGATTTGTTTATCATTGCTGGCAAACCGATAGCCTTTAAAATAAACGGAAACTTTATTTATCTTGGGGAGCAGGCGCTTACCCCAAACGATACCAGAGAGCTTATAAAAGGCATCTATGCTCTCACGGATGGCAGAGACGCAAGTATTCTGTCTGAGTCCGGCGACGACGACTTCTCTGTTACGATTGCGGGCGTTTCACGCTTTAGAGTTAACACTTATGTTCAGCGCGGCTCTCCGGCGGCGGTTCTCCGTATCATCACCTTTGATTTGCCAAATTTCAGGGATATAGGGATACCGGACATAGTTATGGAGCTGGCAGATAAGAAGAAGGGCCTGATACTTGTCACCGGTACCGCGGGCAGCGGAAAATCCACGACATTGGCCTGTCTTATCGACCGCATCAACAAAACTCAGGATTGCCATGTCGTAACGCTGGAGGATCCGATCGAATACCTGCATCAACATCAAAAGGGGATTATAAGCCAGCGCGAAGTTGAAACCGACACAAAAAACTATATCAAAGCGTTAAGGGCTTCGTTTCGCCAGGCGCCCGACGTTGTATTGCTCGGCGAAATGCGAGACCATGAAACCATATCAGTAGCTATGACAGCCGCCGAGACAGGGCATCTTGTGCTCTCAACTTTGCACGCAGTTGGGGCAGCGAACACCATAGACCGTGTTATTGACGCATTCCCGCCACACCAGCAAAGCCAAGTCCGCATACAGCTTTCGATGGTGCTTCAGGCGGTGGTTTCGCAGCAGCTTATCCACACGGTATACGGCGGTATCGTTCCGGCGTTTGAGATTATGTTTGTCAACAACGCGGTGCGCAACATGATTAGGGAATCGAAGATACACCAGATTGATTCGGTGATACATTCATCGGCAGCCGAGGGTATGCGTACTATGGACGCAAGCCTGCTGGAACTTTACAAACAGGGCATTATCTCCGCAAAGGACGCCGTTATATTCAGCGCAAATCCCGAGGTTATGTCGAAAAAGCTTTAGTGCCGACAGGCACTAAGCCCGGTCACAAAAAAGCAATGGAAAACGGTGTAGTATCATGCTGCGCCGTTTTCCTTTCAAGCCAACGCTGGACACAAAGCGTTAGTTTTTATAGTGGATTAACTTTAAAAAACCTTAGTTTGTTCGCACTCTTTGCGTGCGCCGCACCAAACGGCTATATCCGTGATTCTTGATTTGTTCGGAAATTTGCATTATAATGTATTAATGACATGTTGTTGAAACACTCAAAAACAGATTCCATATATAAGGGGGAGCTAACAATGATAATAGGAGTTCCAAAAGAAATTAAGAAAAATGAAAACAGAGTATCAGTTTTACCGTCGGGAGTAAAGAGTTTTGTTGAAGCGGGACATATGGTATATATTGAAAAAAGAGCGGGCGCGGAAAGCGGTTTTTCAGATGACGAATATGTCAAAGCCGGAGCAAAAATTCTTGATACGCCCAAGGATGTATATGATATAGCCGAAATGATTATGAAGGTTAAAGAGCCGTTGGAACCTGAGTATTCTTTCTTACGGGAAGGCCATATATTGTTTACATATTTGCATTTGGCTTCCGATCCTGTGCAAACAAAAGCCCTGTTAGACGCTAAAGTAACCGGAATAGCCTACGAAACCGTTCAGCTCGCGAACAATTCATTGCCGCTGCTGGCTCCAATGAGCGCGATCGCGGGACGCATGTCGATACAAGTTGGGGCATATCTTTTACAAAAAGCAAATCATGGAAGCGGGGTATTGCTTGGCGGCGTTCCAGGGGTAGCGCCCGGATATATTACTGTTATTGGCGGTGGGGTTGTAGGATTAAATGCAGCCAAAATTGCAAGCGGGCTTGGCGCAAGGGTAACAATTTTGGATATATCAACTGAACGATTGGCATATATTAATGATATTTTGCCTAACATCATAACGCTCGTTTCAAACGATTATAATATCGCCGGGGCAGTTTCAGAGGCGGATTTGGTTGTTGGCGCTGTGCTTGTGCCCGGCGCAAAGGCTCCCAAATTAGTTTCTGAAGAAATGGTAATGAAGATGAGGCCGGGTTCGGTTATTGTGGATGTGGCCATAGATCAAGGCGGTTCTGTAGAAACTATTGACAGGCTGACAAACCACGATAAGCCTTATTTTATTAAGCATGATGTAATACATTATTCAGTTCCGAATATGCCGGGAGCTGTTCCGCGAACATCGACTTTCGCGCTTTCAAACGCTACCATGCCCTTTGCACTTGAGATCGCAAACAAAGGAGCAGAAGTTGCCATGAAAGAAAATCCCGCGCTAATTAAAGGGCTCAATGTTTATAAGGGAAAGGTTACAAACAAGCCTGTCGCTCAGGCGCAAGGGCTTTTATATGAACCCGTAAGTTTTGATTAACAGCTTAACTTGCTTTTCCCATACGATGTTTATTGGCGATGTGTTGGCAATGAACAGAATATATATTTTGGGGCCTTTATAATGAAAAATAAAATTATTTTTTTATTGATACGTATGAACATCAAAAAAGCACCTGTGCTTTTACTCGTTCTCATTCTTATGAGCGGTTTTCTTGTAGCCTGTAGCGAAGACCCCTCTTATGCTATTGTGTTCAATAGAGAACTGGATTTTAGGTCTGTTCTTGATACGGAAACAGGTGCTGTTTTCTCGCTTGGCGACCCGCGAGAGTATTTTGAAGAAGTGTTTGGCCGTGGCAAAAGAAATGTGCATAGCGAAGAAAGATCATCCGCGCAATTTGAGGGCAAATTTGAGGTCTTTGATTTTCCCAGAATGAGTGTATCATTTTTGGATGGCAAATCCGTATCAATTTCGGTAGGCTCATCAAGTCAGCTTGAGCTTGCAGACGTATACATTGGAAGGTCGATGTCCGATCTGCCTGATGCCTTTATCCATGACCTGAACTTTGGCAATACCTTAGGTGCCGCCATTTATTATGACTCAGATGGAAACATGCTCACTTTAAATAGAGAACTTCTGTCTACGGATTGGTCTCTTTCAATGAACGATCTGATGGCCGAGCGAAACCGAGTTCGTTCTCTAGCAACATACGAGTTGCGTGTTGGAACATCCCCCGGCAGAAGTGAAATTATCGGTATCTGGCTAAGCACGAGCGAGTCGCTTTAATTTGCATGAGATAGTATAAGTATTAGGCCGCGCAGGCGGTTCGGCAATCAATGGCAAGAGAACTTTATAATATGACATACAGTTGACGCATTTACTGTGTCAATATACGAAAGTCATTTTTGGAGGATATTTATATGGACATTAGATTAGAGAACAGAACCGCCTTTTGGGTGTCGGGTTATTCCATGGAAACAAGCGTGGAAACCTAGAAAAAGACTGTGCAATAATGAGAGAGAAATATGAGGACAAGCTAAGGTCTATTTCAAATCATCTGTATTTTGTTGCATGGATGTCAAAAGAAAAGGTTATGATTTATCATTTTGGTGTTGAAGCCCCAAGCTCATCCCCTGTTACCGAAGGTGCGACTTGTGTGGAAGTGCCTGCTGGACGTTTTGCGGTGGCAACAGTACCGGAATGAGAACCTATATTAGCCACATGGCATAAGTTTTTCGGATTTTTTGGACAAGAACCATCACCTTTAGACGGTGCTATCATTGATTTAGAATTTTCTTTTAATTTTGAATCATTTGACGAGAACGGAGTTTGTAAGCTATGGATTCCTATTAAACAATAAGGAGATATGAATTTATGCTTAACTATGAGGTGTTTAACAAGGAAAATCAGCCAACAGAAGCCGAAATCAAAGATTTTGTTGGAGCGGAGATTTTTATGCTTTTCACTGATTTAGACAATCACTTGCGTGAGGATTATAAAATCAAGCCTAAATTAGCCTATTCGAGTTGTGCTATGGATGATAACATATGGCGAGGGTGGAATATCAAATACCAGAAAAGCGGTAAATCATATTGCACGATTTACCCGCAACAAGGACATTTTTTAGTTTTAATTCCGGGCAATCCTTTTGAAGTACGAAGCGAAGATACTGTGGGCAAAGTTAAATTGGCATTAGAAATTAGGAAAGATGAAATAAATGCAAAGAAGAAAGTTTAGTAATTGCGTGTAGTATAAGCATTATATACAGGCAAGCAAAATGCTGACGGAAACTAGGATACTGGGCGTATACGCCCTCGCTTTTGTGGAATTTGACGTCATCAATACTTATCTATGACAGAGATAATATAATAAAGTGTTACCGTTAGAAAGGTGAGAAATATTAATGCGCGGGTTAGCGTTTGAAGGCGGCGGCGCAAGAGGGGCTTACCAAATTGGCGTAGTAAAAGCGCTTATCGATAGCGGATATGCATTCGATGGCTTTGTAGGCACATCTATAGGGGCCATAAACGCGGCTCTTATGGCGGGGGGCGGTGTTAACATAGCATTGGAATTATGGAAGATTATTTCGGTGGAAACGCTGTTTGACGAAGATGAGCAACCGCTTATACGGTTTGCTGATATTAAAGCGTTAAACCCGGATTTGGATTGGAGGTCAAATGCCAGACGAAAGGCTGCACTTAAAATCATCAGCAACAGAGGGTTTAGCACGCACAAAATGAAAGCCTTTCTTGAGCCATATATAGATGAAAAAATCATACGGGAATCTGGCAAGGATTTTGGACTGGTAACAGTATCTTTAAGTGACCGCAAACCGTATGAGCTTATGCATGAGCACATTCCAAGCGGACAACTTTTCAATTATGTAATGGCAAGCGCGTCGCATCCTTTTTTCCGCCGGGAATCTATTGAAAATAACATATATTTAGATGGCGCGTTTTACAACAATTGCCCAATTAATCTGCTGATTGGAAAAGATTATGATGAGGTTATTGCAATCAGAACAAACGCTCAAGGAATTTTCCGAAAAATAGAGAATCCGAGAGTTAAGTATATAATTCCGCGTCATGATTTAGGAAACATTATGCGATTTACGCCGGAGAACAGTGCGGCGTTAATAAAACTGGGTTATTACGATGGCCTGCGTTTTGCCGAGGTGCAGAAATGATAGCTTACGAACCGAACCTGATTCCGATGATTGCGCTGACCTCAGTTGCTTTTCTTGCCGTTTACGCGATAAAAGCTGTGGTAATGATTATTCCCGCCCCCGCGCTGTATATAGCGGCCGGAGTTGCTTTCCCGATTGGTTGGGCGCTCATCATCACATATCTTGGCCTCATAATAAGTTTAAGCGTAGGTTATTTTAACGGAAAAAAACTGGGCGAAAAAAGAGCGACCGAATTGATTTCGAAAAATAGAAAAGTGGCTGACTTTTTAGAGTCCAAGCTGGATCGCCTGTCCTACCTTTGTTTTATATCACGCATCTTACCGTTTCCAAAAGATTTATTCAGCATGCTTTACGGCGCTATTGGTATGCCGTTTTATAAATACATAGCCATATCGCTGATGGGGATGAGCCCGATTATGATTCCGAATGTGCTTGTCGGTCATTCTATCGGGACTCCAATATCACCCGAGTTCTTAATCCCGTTTGGTATCAGCCTTGCAGTTGCCCTTGTCGTTTTTATCTTATATAAAGGGCAAACTGCAAACAAACCAGCGTGAGAGCTGCGATGTAAAAACCACACTGTAACAGGCAACGATTCATTTGATTTGGGATAAACTTTAAACCCGTTGAGCGGCGGGATAGCTTTAGCTATCCCGCCGCTCCGCTTTGTTCTTTTGACAGTGCGAATGAAGATAATGCTTATTCGGTACGGTGCTATTTTGTGTTTAACTGGGGATCATTAAAGCTTGTAGGTCAATTCCATCAAAAATATCAATACCTTCATCTGCTAAGTATCCAACCGGCAGAATTCCATGCCACGCATGGCTGACCCCTAATAAGGCGCCGATGTTCCCGCCAATCTGTGAAATGTACCATTTTCCGCTATACTCAACAGCATCAACAAGCAGCAAATATTCTTACCATCCATTTCAAAAACCACAACGCGGCTTACTAGTTGATCCGCCCCCAAAACCTCGGCTTGACGCATTATATTGCTTTGGTTTCTTCTTAAATTATTCTAAATCTATGCAAACCAATATCCCCATAAGTTACCAAACCAATCGGCATTCATGGGATAATAGGCATTTCGCATATCACAAAACGCCATCTCATCGCTGCCTATCCTTACGGTTGTCATGCCATTTTGCACATTTCCCACATACATATAATTAAGAGATGCTACCGGCGCCCTGTTCTTATTCAAAAAACGCAATTCGCCGCCATATAATATCTGTCCGGTTACTCCACGCCCATATAAACATAAGCAAGAATTATCAGTTTTCAACAAACTCCAGACCACGCTCCGGCATCTCAGTAACGGATATAGCATTAATCACCAAAATGGTGCGCCAATCCAGATTGTATTCTTCGAGAACGCCGGTAACTTCTACCCATGTGTCATCCGGGAAAGGCTCTATGCCGTTAAGCATAACCTCAAAGCCAATCATGCCGTCATCTCCGCAACAACCGAACGTATGGCGAATAACATAATGGAAATCCTCGCCCTCCCAATGCGAGCTGAAGAACATCCCCTCATACCGGATAGTTCGGCCTAAATACGTTTCAGTGTCTATGAAAATCTGCTCAATCTGCGTAACAAAGAAACGTTCCCCGATTTCAAGGATATCCACGTCATCTGGGCTGTTAGGAGAAGAACATCCGGCCAAAAGCAAGACTATCATAAAAACAGCAAATAATCTTTTCATACCCTACCCCCTTGTTTTACAAAAGCTGCTCCGCTGAACAGTAAAAACACAACCAGATTAACCCCAACCACACTGGCCCCTGTAGGGAGGTTATACCTAAAGGAAAGCACAATTCCAACAAAGAAACAAATCACTGACACAATTGCTGATGTGATCACCACCGAGAGAAAACTTTTGCAAAGGCGCATGGCGCTCAACGCCGGAAAGATGATAAGGCTGGAGATTAGAAGTGCGCCCATCATTCGCATACCAAGCACCACAGTCACCGCTGTCAAAAGGGCCAGCAGGGACTTGTAAACCTGTATTTTTGTTCCTGTAGCCTTGGCAAAGTTCTCATCGTATGTCACAGCAAAAATCTGTTTGTAGAATAATACAAAAAGTATAAGCACAACAACGCTTAACCCCACACTGAGCTGCAAATCAGCCCGGGTCATTGCCAATATGCTGCCGAACATGGCGCTGCAAACGTGCATTGTCAGCCCTGTCGTCTGGCTGACAATAATCACGCCGATTGCCAGGCTACTCGCGGAAATCAGCGCGACGGCGCTATCCCCTTTGATTTTGCTGCTCTCATTGACGCGCAGCAGCAAAAACGCCGCGGCCACCACAACCGGCATGGATACCACCATCGGCGCCAAGCCAATTGCAGTAGCCGACAACATAGCGGCAAAACCCACATTGCCAAGTCCGGTTCCGATCATGGCATAGCGCTTAAGCACTAAGCTAACGCCCAACAGAGACGCACACAATGAAACCAGAAGGCCCACCACAACTGCCCGGATCATAAAAGTGAAGGAGAACATTTCAAGAATCATTTCCATTCGGCATATCCCCTTCCCCCAAAAATCGTCTGCCCGCCTCTGTCTTTTTGTATTCTTGTGCAGTTCCGAAAAAGATTTGCTTGTTTTGCAGATGTAGTATATGGCTTGCATACTCTACCGCCGATCGTACGTCATGAGAAATCATAATAATTGTTATGCCGGTATCCCGGCCAAGAGTCTGAATTATCTTATAAAGTTCCAGTGTCGCCAAGGGATCCAAACCGCTGACAGGCTCATCCAGAAGCAGCATTTTCTCTGTCGCGCAGAGGGCGCGGGCCAGAAGCACCCGCTGCTGCTGGCCACCCGAAAGCTCACGGAAACTCTTTTTGCGCAGAGGCAGTACCCCGAGCTTCTCCATATTCTCCAGAGCAATATGCCTGTCACGCTTGGAGTAAAAGGGCAAGATACCGCGGCTGGAGAGCCGCCCGGAAATCACCACCTCAAAAACGCTGGCCGGAAAATCTTTTTGAGCCGACGTCTGCTGCGGCAAATAGCCAATCTCCGTGGGTTTTAAGCCGCCGCCTGTCTCAATTGTACCGGATTTTGGCTGCATAAGTCCCAAGAGACCCTTCATAAGCGTAGTTTTGCCCGAACCGTTTTCGCCCACAATACACAGGTAATCGCCGGGCTGAACCTCAAAGTTCAGCCCGGATACAACAATGTTCCCCTCGTAGGCAAAGGCAGCGTCACGGCACGTAATCAGCGCCATATCAGCTCAGCGCCTCCCTTAATTTTTCCAAGTTTCCGGTCATTAGATCAAGGTATGTCACCCCTGCCGTAAAATCAGCGTGGCTTACGTTGTGAGCGGAGTGAAGTTCCAGTATCCTTGCCCCGGTGCTCTCGGCAATCACGTTCACAATCTGCTGACAAGAAAACTCAATGTGGAACACTACCGGGATGTTTTCCTCGTTGACCTTGTTGATAAGGAAAGCTATGGTGGCGGGGCTAGCCTGCGTCTCGGTGGCGCATCCGGCAAAGGCGGCAAAATAACTTAGGCCATAAGCGTCGGCAAGATAACGGAATGGGAAACGGTCGCCAACTACAATGGTTCTGCGCACGCCGCCTGCAACAACTTCGGCAAAGGCTTGATCCAGAGCTTCCAGTTCAGTGATGTAAGCCGCCGCGTTAGCGCGGAAGAAATCGGCGTTATCCGGATCAAGCTGCGCCAAGATTTCGGTTAGCTGCTCCACTATAATGATGGCATTTCTCGGGGATGTCCAGACATGCTCATCCAAGTGGTGGCCGTGATCGTGGCCATTTTCATGCCCGTGATCGTGTGAATGCTCATCTTCGTCATGGTAGGGATCGTAGTCGTGATCGTGGTCATGTTCATGCCCGTGGTCGCGTGAATGTTCATGTTCGTCATGTTGGTGGCTGTGGTCGTGGTCGTGATGATGTTCATCACGGCTATGATCGTGACTATGCCCGTGGTGATGGTCGTGATCGTGATGATGGTGATGGCCATCCTCCATCCCTTCGACAATCTCCTGATCCACGGTTTCCACAAGGTCAACAAGCGCCACGGTGTATATGTTCTCCCGCTCAAGGGAAGCCAAAATGGGATACACCCACACTTCGGCGCCGCCGTATACATAGATAAACAAGTCCGCGTTATTCAACGTGATGATATCCCGCGGCGTAGGCTCAAAAGAATGGCTCTCAGCGCCGGGAGATAACAGCATGGTCAGTTCCACCCTATCACCTGCAATTTGGCGGACAAAATCATACTGCGGAAATATGCTGGCGACCACCCGCAAAGGCTGATTCTCCGCCCCTTGTGTGGCTGGTGGCACAGCTTGTCCGCATCCGGCCAAAAGCAGAAGCATGATTATAAGCGCGATTATTTTTTTCATGTACAAAAAAACCTCCGAGTTTTAGTTGTTAGTCTAAAGCAGAAAAAGGCAAACAGCAAAACGAAGCAACCGTCAACAAACAATTGGCATTTGTTGGTAATTATACCACAGTCACGAACGAAAGCATAGACTAAATGTGATTTTTCAAAACAAAAGTTATTGGGCATATTGCGTTCTCAGCTTTGAGTTGCCCTGACGGGGGGAGCCTACTGGTTCAAAATAAATGCAAAATCGCCTAAACCCCTTGTAGAAATAGTTTATTCTGGCACATTATTACACTTTTCTAAAAAAGTATCACGCCCATAATGTTTCAGGTATTCCTGATTTTCAATATATGGATGCTTGTACGCTCCTCTCAAAAAAGCTTGACATAGCGCTCCATCATCTATATTATAAATCTTAGGTTCACAATAGAAAACATAGCAGGCAAGCCTGCGGTTTTTTTATTGTCAAAAATTCTAAAAAGGAGCTTCCAAATGAAAAAAATAAAAATGATTTTAGCCGCATTGTTAATGATTGCGGTGAGCGTAACCAGTCTGAGCGCTTGCTCGCCCACACCTACGCCTACACCCACGCCCACACCCGAACTAACACAAGACGCCCCGCGTGAATTCACTGTTGGGATATTGTCGGGCGCGCAAATCCCTGCTTTCGAATTGGGTACGCCAGGATTTCAAAATCGCCTGACAGAGCTTATGGAAGCTGAAGGGTATCAGGTGAGTTTTACATATCAAAACGCAGCAGGCGACCCCGCTATGTCTACGACAATCGCCAATACTTTCGCCGCTCAGCAGGTAGATCTTATATTCTCCCTTGGAACAAGCGCATCGCAACAAGCATTACCGGTAGCGACTAATGCAAATATACCACTGGTATTCGGTATAATCACCGACCCCGTTGGCGCAGGGCTCGTTACTGATATATCCACAGGCTCATCAAGCGCGTTGCCAATGGAAACACAGGTAGACTTGTTAGAGGAACTGCTTGAGAGCACGTTAAATGCTGAAAACCGCGTAGCCTTCTTATACACAACAGATGAACCGAATTCGGTTGCCTCTCTTGAGCGGCTGCAAGCGGTTTCGCCCGAAGATACCATCGTACCCTTCGGGATACCGGCAAATGGTTTGGAACATCTTACACAACACTTTATTAACATCGCCGCAGACCCAACTATCCGCGCCATATATATACCTCAGGACAATCAGATCACAGGTCAAATGCAAATGGTGCAGAATTTAAATCGCAGTCAAAACCCTGAGCGCCAGTTGCCTGTTGTAGTGGCTGACTTGCCGATCGTAGCCGAAGGAGCGGTTGCATCTTTATCCGTTGACTTTGGGGCCAATGGCGCCGCCGCCGCGGATATTGCATTTAATATCCTGGTAAATGGAATCTGGCCCGAAACCTTTTATTCACCTACCGCCGCATCGCTTTCATTGTACCTCAATGAGACGGAAGCCGAGGCTATCGGTTTTGCGATTCCAGTCGCCCTCTCGGCACGAGCGAACAGAACATTCTAGGAGCTTAGGACAATATTAATGTCATCAGATTTGCATCGAATGTTTTCGTCTATTTTACGGGTTTTGGAGGCGAATATCCGTATATATTTAACCGAAAAAACACGTGAAATAGGCGGAAATGGTGATGCAGGTATGGCGGCGGGATTTTTGTTCCACACCCCTAACGTAAAAAGAGGATAATAATGACGACTGGCATATTTCTAACCAGTTTATATGGAAGCTTAGGTCAAGGATTACTGTACGCTCCTGTGGTCATAGGCGTTTTTATGTCCTTGCGCATCATGAAAAAGCCGGACTTAACCGTCGAAGGCTCATTTGCTTTTGGGGCCGTGCTTTCCATGACTATGCTGAATGGCGGCGCACATTTTATGACAACGCTAATTGTTGCGTCTATAGGCGGCGGCATCGCGGGGTTCGCTACTGCGTTAATCCATACGAAATTACAAGTCGACGGGATCATTTCAGGCTTGCTTGTAACCATGGCATTGTTTTCGGTAAACTTATTCGTTATGGGCGGCAGCACTATTTCCGCCCCCCTTGACAGTTTCATATTTGCTCCCGTAAGGGGACGGCTATTGACATTGGGCATACAACCTTTTAACGCGTTGTTATTGTCATACATAATCATAGGGGCTATAATCCTTATTGTGGTAGTTGTTTTTTTGTTCCTCCTTTACAGCACCTTGTTCGGATTATCAATACGGGGCACAGGCGATAATGAACGCATGGCTTGTTCCATTGGTGTAGACACAGATAACCGCAAAATTACCTCCCTGGTGATATCAAACGCGCTTACCGGGCTCTCGGGCGCGCTGGTCGCACAGCAACAAAGCGGCGCCAATGTCAATTCAGGAACAGGCGTTCTCATCATTGGGCTTGCTTCCCTTGTTATAGGCGAAATCATAACACCCAGGAATGCCAGCATGTTAACGCGGTTATCATTTATCGCCCTTGGTTCTTTTATCTACTTTAGCTGTATATCCCTGGTAATAGTTTCCGGGCTGCTAAGCCCCGATTGGACACGCCTGCTCACCGCTTTGCTTGCCTTGCTTGCACTGTGTATGCCCAAACTGCGCGAAATGATATACAAGTTCAAGAAGCGGACAGAGGTGGTTCAATGATATCACTTAAGAATATATCGCATGTTTTTGATAATAGCATCGAAATACATCATGCGTTAAAATCTATAAACCTGGATATCCCCGAGGGGCAATTTGTCACAGTCATTGGCGGCAATGGCGCCGGCAAAAGCACGCTTCTCAATGTTATTGACGGCAATGTGCGCCCCACATCAGGATCCATATTTGTTGATGGCAAGGACGTCCAGAAAAAAAGCCACAGCGCGCGCGCAGCCATGATCGCTCGTGTTTTTCAAGACCCAAATACCGGCGTCTGTCCTGACCTGACAATAGCGGAAAATATGGCATTAGCTAATTCCCGCGGCAAATGGCCTTGGTTTCAATGGGCTATACGCAAGAGGGATATAGATTTTTTTCAGGAAAGGCTAGCTGAGTTCGGTTTAGGACTCGAGAATATGCTGCGCAAAAAAGCGTCGCTTTTATCAGGCGGCCAGCGTCAAGTCGTGACACTGCTTATGGCAACCATGCAAAAACCAAAACTGCTGCTTCTGGATGAACACACGGCGGCGCTAGACCCGAGGATTGCAAAACAAGTCATGGACATAACAAAAAAACTGGTTGACGAACAAAAAATAACAACCATGATGATCTCACATAATATGAGCGATGCGATTTCCTATGGCGACAGGCTGCTCATGCTCAATAGAGGTGAAATAGTTATGGATGTCTCAGGCAAGGAAAAACAAGCGCTTACCCCCGCAGAATTGATAACAAGGTTTGAATTATAGTGTGACTGGCACGCCCCAAGCGCTGCAAGAGCTTTTGGGCTGGTTAACCTTTCGTTTATCTCCCCAGCCAAAATGGACAAATGCGAATACCAAACCGACTTTTGTCGGTTTGGTATTCGCATTTGTCCATTTTGGCTGGGCTGAAAGGATTTGAACCTTTGGATGCCAGAGTCAAAGTCTGGTGCCTTACCGCTTGGCGACAGCCCAAAAAGTGGGGTGGATAATGAGACTCGAACTCACGGCCTCCAGAGCCACAATCTGGCGCTCTAACCATCTGAGCTATACCCACCGCGTTTGCGGTTAAATGTCTTACCGCACTATGGCATTATATCATAAAGATATTTGCAATGCAATATGTTATTCATTTTTTGCGCTCTTTACATGACATCAAAATGGGTATAACAAAATTTAAGCATTTACCAAACGCTATAAACGTGCTACAATTTAAAATGATCGTATACGCGCTTTGTCCCTTGGAGGTTTTGCTATGCAAATGAAGCTGGAACTTTCTTTAAAGCAAAAACTGATAATGACTCAACGAATGCAGCTTGCGGTAAAAATCCTGCAAATGAATTCGCTTGATCTGGAGAATTATCTTAAGCAAGAGGCGCTCAAAAACCCCCTTATGGAACTCGATACTTCTCATGAGGTCGAAGACCCCGGCCTTGCGCGCCTCAAAAAGCTGGAATGGCTCGACCAAATGGATGAAAGCAACTCTTTTAAATATTTGCTGCGGCCCAAAGAAGAGCAAAGTTTGCCTTTGTATGAAAAGCAAACCGGCGAAACCTTGCAGGAAGCGCTACTTCTCCAGCTAACCGGCTTTGAAGTTTTCCCGCAGGCTGAGCGGGTTGTCCGCTACCTGATCGGAAACCTGGACGAAAACGGTTATCTGCTTACGCCAAAGCAGCAAATTCTAAAAGAGCTAAAATGTGATGAGCAACTGCTAAAAGATGCCTTAGATATTCTGTATCGTATGGATCCTCCGGGCGTTGGAGCATCCGATTTGCGGGAATGCCTGCTTATTCAGGCACAGCGGCTTAACCCTCCCAACCCGGTCTTGATCAACTTGATTGAAAACCATCTGGATAATCTTGCCAAAAATCGTTTAGATAAACTTGCCGGCGAGATGGGCGTCAGCATTGATCTGCTAAAGAAAACCAGAGAACTATTGTTAACACTCAATCCCAAACCCGGAAACGGCTTTAGTGAGCACGGAACCGTGCCTTACATTCGCCCGGATCTGTTTGTCGTACGCTTCGAAGACAGCTTCCAAGTGATTTACAACGATTTCAACCAGCCTAAAATCGAGATCAGCGGTTACTACCGAAACCTATTAAAAAATGCCGACGCCGAAACCGCCGCTTATATCAGGGATAAGATGGCCACGGCCGAAAATCTTATTTCGAGCATTAATCAACGCAAGGCCACCGTATTAAACTGCACCCATGCCATACTGGATCGGCAAATGGCTTTCTTTTATAACGGCCCGGGACATCTTTCCCCCATGACCCTGGCGGATGTGGCCGGGGATTTGGACGTCCACATGTCCACGGTCAGCCGCGCGGTAAGCGGTAAGTATCTTCAAAGCCAATGGGGCGTTCAGCGCTTGGGTGACTTTTTCTCCCGCAGCGTAAGCAAATCATCTGAACAAAAAACCCAGGATATGGCAACTCTGCAAATGAAGCGCATCATCAGCCAGGAAGACCCCTCTAGTCCCCTATCCGATCATAAAATCGCTCAACAGTTAGCCAAGGCGGGCATCACAATTTCCCGTCGTACCGTAGCCAAGTACAGAGAAATCGCAAAAATCCCACCGGCCGCAGGCCGAAAAAGGTTTTGAGCGGCAGGGCTTCTCACTCCATATCGCGCATATAACATGAATCGAAATATACCACCATGACTAATGTCTGGCGAAATAGTAAAAATTGCAAGAACCGCCTCCGGCGGTTCTTAAAAATACGTAGTCCTGATTACATTTCTTCGATCTGGCGGAAGTTTTTGCGCTCGCCAAATAACCGGGTACGGATATTCTCAAATGTAATATAAATCGCGGGGATAACCAGCAAAGTAACCGCTGTCGAAAACATAAGCCCAAACACCACCACCGTAGCCAAAGGCTGCATAACCTCAGATCCTTCTCCTGTTCCAAGCATCATGGGGAAAAGACCGAGCGCCGTCGTTAGGGCTGACATGAGGATGGCGCGTAAGCGCACTACCCCCGCTTCCTGTACTGCCATTATAAGCGGCATTCCCTTGCCACGCAGCAAATTAATATAATCAACCAACACAATGGCATTGTTGAGAACAATCGCCACAAGTATTATCAATCCCAGCGCCGCGGTGATACCGAAAGATTGCCCCATTACAAGCAGGCCGACCAGCCCGGTTGAAAGGGCAACCGGCACGGTAAACATTATGATAAAGGGATAAAACAGAGATTCAAATTCGGCGGCCATGATCGCGTAAACTACGAACACAGAAACGATCATGGCAAGAAGAAGACTTGCGATTTCGTCGTCCATGAATTGCTGATCGCCGGTAGGCTCGAGCGACACACCCGGAGGGAAAATGTATTCGCTGGCAATTAGTCGGTTGATTTCGTTTGTGACCGAACCGAGATCCCGCCCGTCCAGACTCCCGTATACCGTCAGGAAAGTCTGCTGATTTGTTCGGTTTATCGACCTTGGCGAGCGGATAATATCAATTTCCGCAACCTCCCGCAAAGGTATCGAAATTCCTCCGGGAGTAGGTATGAGCAGTGTTTCCAATCCGGTAAGGTCGGTTATCGCATCGCTGCCCTTGGTTATCCGCACATTAAGTTCGGTTCCATCTATCCGCAGCACGGTAGCCCTGTTGCCCTGTATGGAATTGTTCGTGACACTGATTATGTTTTGTGCGGTCAATCCAAAAGAAGACGCCCTCATACGGTTAACATTAACCACCGCGCGGGGAACAGTTACACCTATTGTGCTTGAAACATCACGCAACCCTTCCACGCCGCTAAGAAGCTCTTTCAGATCTTCCGCTACTTCCATGAGGGTTTGCATATCGTCGCCTACGATATTGTACTGCACATCCGCGCCGCCCCCGCCCATGCCTCCCCCACCCATCATCATGGTAGTAAGGGCTTCAACCGTGATTTCCGCGCCCGCGATATCGCCCATTGCGGCGCGCAGCTCATCGGCGATTTCTGTGGATGAGCGCGTCCTTTCCCCCATGGGGACAAGGGCCACAGTTATCGATGCCACTCCCCTGTTTTGCCCGCCCATTCCGCCTCCGCCCACTGTAGTGGATACGTTGGAGATTTCGGGTACGCCTTCCAGACGCTCAAGCACTTGCAATGTCACATGATTTGTGCGCTCCAGTACTGCGCCAGCGGGAAGCTGCACACTGATATCAATTTGGCTTTGGTCAGCGGGAGGCAGCAGCTCCATGCCGACAAACATCATCGAGAACAAAGAGCCGATAAAAAACACAAATGCAAAAAGCATAGTTAATATCCTGCGATTTGTGGCGAAGACCAGGCCCTTACGGTATATGGGGCCAATGCCGTCGATCTTCTTCCCTATAAAGTCCAAGAATCTGGCGGCAGGGTTCTTTTTCTTCTCCGGGTTTTCCCCAAGCTTCGCCACTTCTTTGGGCGTCAGGAACAGAGAGCAGGCCAGCGGCACAAAGGTAATCGCCACCAAAAGGGACGCCCCCAGAGAAAACGAAACCGACAGCGCCAGGTCGGTGAAAATCTGCGCGATCAGGCCGCCCAGCCATGCCACCGGCACAAAGACGGACATGGTGGTTATTGTGGACGCCACAATGGACATCGCCACTTCCCTTGTGCCGTTGATGGCGGCGCGCGTCCGGTTTTCCCCCTGCCCCATCCGGCGGAAAATCGCTTCCAGAACAACGATGGAGTTGTCAACCAAAAGCCCGACCCCCAAGGTAAGCCCGCCAAGGCTCATCATGTTTAGGGTCATGCCCGCGAAAAACATAAAAGTAAAGGTAACTATAATCGAAAGCGGGATCGCCGCCGCCATTACCAGCGTGGCCCTGATATCGCGCATAAACGCGAACATAACGAGTATGGCCAAAAACATGCCGGTGACGGCGGTAAAGGATACCGCGTTAATCGCGCCGACAATATAGTCGGCGGGATCGAGGATTACGCTGATATCCAATTCGGGAAACTCGGCTCTGATTCTGTCCAGCTCCCGCATTACATCGCGGGATACGTTAACCGTATTCGCGTCGGACTGCTGCTGGATGTTTATTGTAATCGACGGTTCCCCGTTTAAGTATGAATAAGACGACAGCTCGCTGTAAACTTCCCGCACCTGCGCGATATCCCGCAAATAAATAAGGCCGCCCATCGGCGTATTCAGGGGCAGGTTGCGGATATCGTCCAGATCCCTGAATTGTGCGTCCACTATAACGGTAAGGTTGCGCCCCGCCTCTTGCAGCTCGCCTACCGGCCTTGTGACGTTTTCCATGGCCAAAACTTGCATTACCTGCGCTTCGGATATCCCGAATCCCCGGATCCTGTCGGTGACAAGTTCGATCACGATTTCTCTTTCCCTGCCGCCGCTCACATCCACCGACGCTACTCCGGGCTGCCGGGCTAGCCGGTTTTGGATTCTATCCTCCACCAGATATTTTAACCCTACCAAATCATGGGTTTCGGAGGCCACCGAAATAAAAATGGACGCCATGGCGTTTATGTCCATTTTCATGACCATGGGAGCCGCGGCGCCGTCGGGCAAAAACCTGTTTACAAAATCCACGGCCTCGCGTATGTCGATGGCCGCCATGTCTATGTTTACGTCGTTGTTAAACTGCAATATAATAACAGACGATCCTTCGTTGGATATGGAACTCATATTATCAAGCCCCTGAAGCGTGGCCATACTCCGCTCAATGGGCTCTGTGACCAGCCTTTGCATCTGGTCGGGAGAAGCGCCGCTATAGTTGGTTATAACCACAGCCACGGGAATATTCATATTCGGCAGCAGATCCATACGCAGGTTGAACAAGCTCATTCCGCCAAAGGCCAAAAAAATGAGCATGACCATAAAAGTTGTTACCGGGCGCCTAACCGCAAGCTTGGTCATTACTTACCCCTAAATATTTTTTTCAGTTGACAGCTAATAGTTGACATTAAATGAGTCCGCTAAGACCGTATCCGGGCTGCCGTTGGCTCTGCGGACATATCTTAAAAATAAAACCCATCGCGCTTAGCGCGATTCCATAACTGTCAACTGTCGCTTGTCAACTGGTTCTTTGTCCGTCCACCGCAACAACATTGATAAGAATGCCGTCGTGCAAATATTCCTGACCCACCACGACAAGCTGATCCCTTTCAGTAACGCCGCTTATTATTTCAATTTCGCCGCCGCTTACAAGGCCGGTTTGCACGGCCCTCCTGTGGGCGTACCCGTCCACCACAACATAGACAAACTGCCCGGTTTCGTCTGATAGCACGGCGCTCCGCGGCGCTACAAAAGCGTCCTCGCTTTGGGCCTCCACAAATGTAACCTGAGAAAACATCCCCGGCCTTATGCGCCCGTCGGCGTTGTCAAGCTCTATACGAACCGGGAATGTGCTCGCGTGGTTTGCTATGGGAGATACGATGGAAACTGTGCCGGTCAGGGTTTCTTCCCTGTCCAGAGCCTGTATGACAACATCGACCTCCTGCCCCGGATATACCAAATTAATAAGGCTTTCGGAAATGCTTACATGCACCACCACCGTGTCGATCTGGACAATGGCAAACGGCATCATTGCCTGGGAAACAAACTGTCCAACTTCTACATTTCTTGCGCTGACCACTCCGGAAATAGGGCTGGTTATAATCGCCCGGCTCAGATTGTTTTGAGCGATCGAAAGGTTAACCTGCGTGGTTTCAAGCTGTGCCTGCGCGCTACGCACTCCGAACTCGGCCTGCCTTTGAGCTGCCTCCAAAGATTGCTCACGGTAGGTATGAAGGCTGTCTTCGGCCAACCAAAGGCCGCGCCCGGCCTGATTTTGAGCAATTTGGGCCTGACGGTTTGCGCTGCGCAGGGCATCCTCCTGCGTTTCCATTTGCCTTATCGCGGCGTTCAAAGAAGACCTTGCTTCTCTCAAGGATTGAAGTGTAAGTTGTTGCTCAACGTATTCCGCTGCTAGCGCCAGGTCTGTCAATCCTAAATTATTCGGGTCGATGTTAGCCATTTCCTGTCTGATTCTCTCTAACTCCCGTTCGGCCTCCCTGATCTGCCAGTTAATAACATTAATACCATCTTCCGCGTCTCTGAGCTGATCGCGCAAATCTCTTTGCTGCCTGTTTGCATTCGACCTGTTTTCATCAGCTATCCTAAGACCAGCGGCAGCTTGATTCACGCCCTGTTCAAGCTGGATTTCCTGCATACGATGATGAGCGGCGCCGTCAATCGCCAACTGAAGGTTGTACTGAGCGGATTCCACGCCTATATTCATCGACTGCATCGTCGCTTGGAGCTGACTGACCTGATTCCGGATATCCTGCGCATCAACAGTAAAAAGGACGTCGCCTTCTTCCACCCGATCCCCAATGTGAAAATTGACGGCGGTTACT
>Ga0123355_10001925_pt1 | contig 29191 bp, 28 predicted proteins | sample TergutEmb28metaG_3_FD_89872 | JGI IMG/M metagenome (GOLD analysis project Ga0123355, IMG submission 89872) | Embiratermes neotenicus P1 segment gut microbial communities from Petit-Saut dam, French Guiana - Emb289 P1 | ecosystem: Host-associated > Arthropoda: Insects > Digestive system > Gut ... | reverse complement strand
TCACAACTACAAACAATAAGAAATATTCACCAAAACTAATTTAATGGAGGAGAAAGCAATGAGCAATTTTAAGTCGAAAATGGTAAAGCTTGGTTTAGCAATGAGTCTACTTGTCGTTATGGTCCTTTCAGCAACGATGATGCTTCCTCACAACAGCAACTTTACACAGATTAGAGCGGCACAACAAAATGGTGAAATCGAACGCGTTGTTTCGGCGCAGCATGAAACAGTTTCTGTTCCGCAACAAGAAGCGCGGCGAAATATCCCAGCCTATGCTAGGTGTTCCATTTCTGGTAATTTTGTGGCGGAAGACTATACAATTTTGGATACAACTAGAATTGATGATTATTTTGCAGATGACAGAATTCTTCTAGTCATGTCAAGGCGTGAAAGTCGTAATTTTAGAGATTATTCTGTGTCTGATTTTCCTGAGGTTAGGCTTTCATCGGTTGAATGTCTAACTCCAGGATTGGATATGGCTCGAAACCAACTGAAAGCTAGTGGTTTCTACAAGGGCGAGTTCACATTATTTTGATTCGGATTGGACTGTAGATTTGGATTATTTCCGTCGAATTTTGATGCTTCGACTTGCTCGACCGTCTAAATATAATGTTCTTAATGCTATACGATTGCTTGAGTTAAGGCCAGATATATATAGTGCGTCACCAGATATTCCTTATCAAATTGAGCCAATTGTGTTTGTTGATGAAGATGGTTGTTGTCATTATTCAATAGCCACCATTGAGCCAATGTCAACAAATACTGGCTTGTGGCACCTCAATAGAATAAACATCGCACAAGCGCATGGTATAACAACAGGAAGTACAAATGTTAGAGTAGGACTACTAAGTACTGGTGTAGATGTTGGTCATACTGAATTTAACGGGTAGGGTTTATACAAGATTATCACAGAATTTTCTGGCTGGCGGTAGCGCATTGCAGGATACAGCTGGACATGGAACTAACACAGCGGGTGTGATAGTTGGAAGAACAACTGGAGTAGCTCCAAATGCTCGACTTGTATCACTAAGAGTGGCTGACAATGCAGGATATTGGCCTGGTGCTACTGCAACAGCTATTCAAACTATAACAAATGCGGGAAATTTGAACGCAAACGATAGAATACAAATTCTAAGCCTTAGTTCGGCACCGCATAGGAATAATGTTGCTGTGCGTAATGCGATTAGAGCTTTTCCTGGACTCTTTGTCGGTTCTGCTGGCAACAATGCTAGAAATGCGGATACTCATTATCCATTAATACGGACAGATCGACTTAATAATCAAATTGTTGTAGGAGCATCCGATAGTAGTGACAGGCGTTCGATTTGGTCTTCGCATTCATGCGGTATAGGTTGCTTATGGGGATTAACATGTAATGGACCATTTGTAAGCGGATCGAATTACGGAGTGCAAACAGTCTGCTTGTTCGCCCCAGGTTCTTCTATTACTACAACAAGACCAGGCGGCGGAACAACCAGTGTCAATGGCACCAGTTTCAGTGCCCCAATGGTTGCAGGTGTGGCTGCATTAATGCTGTCTGTAAACCCTGACTTAACACCACGTGAATTGAGGGTACTCCTTATAGCTTCTGTTGATCCTGTTTCAACACTCGCAAGGTATTCTTTTTCGGGTGGACGTCTACATGCATGGCGCGCTGTTAGAGATGCTTCCGACCTTGTTTCTACAATAACAGGCGATTGGCACCAACCCGCCTGGACAAGCAACTCGAATATACACGGTGTTGTTTCAGCAAGTGGTCAACATCAAAATGAAGCACCATGGAGAGCATTCAATGGAACGATGAACGGCGGTTCGGGTGGAAATGGTGATAATTGGAGTGTTCGTGCAACGAATGGCTGGCTTCAAATAAGATTCTTTTCATATGTTATGGTTCATCGAATTGAATTTTTCAATGGTGTTTCGGGTGCATCAAACAGGACAAGGAATGCACATTTTACTGGTAGAGGAGGAATGGCGCTTGGACACTCATTTACCGCACCAAATCGAGATTTTGGTCATGTCGTAATTGAAGTAAACGATGTTATAACCAATGTTATCCAACTAAATATTTCAAGTTCTTACGGAAACTATGTAAACGCAGCTAAAATAGTAATACATGCATCAACAGTTTCTCAGCCGGGTACGAAAACTTGGATACAACCAAGATGGACATCAAACACGTTGGCGGGTCACGGAACTGTTTCTGCGAGCGGTACTTATAGAAACGAATCTCCTTGGAGAGCGTTTAATGGCACTATGAATGGTGGCTCTGGAGGAAATGGTGACAACTGGAGCGTTAATGCAAGGACCGGTTGGCTTGAACTTCGATTGGATTATCCTATTTTTATTTGGACAATCGAAATTTGGGGAAATACTTCTGGTGGGTCGAATCGCACTAGGAGTGCTTACTTTACAGGAGCAGGTGGGATATGCTTAGGACCAGGTTTTGAGTTGGCTAATCAAAATCAAGCACATAAACATATTATAGTGCGTGAATGGACAAACATTATTCGGCTGAATATAATAAGCTCTTATGGAACATTTGTCGGTGCGAGCAGAATACTGATTCATGCGATGGTATAAAGTTTTCAAGATTACAGCGATTTCCCTTGACCTTTGCCCCTAAAAGTGCTACTATTGCTTTGTGAGATTGGATTTTCGGAAAGAAGGTACGCAAAGACTTGTAACTTGGTTGTTGCTTTTTATGGGACTTGCTTTTGCGTTGCTTTTGCGACAATGGGTTGTGTTTATTTTTGACGCGATTGTTGTGATTTTAGTATGGTTTTGTGTTTTTGAAGTTTTCCGTGCCAAGAAATTGGATTCAAAGGGTCTGCGTGATTATTATATGTATCCGTATATCGCCCTTGCGTATTTGTTGTTCTTGCTTGGAATTTTGGTTGAGAATCCGTTTTCGTTTGGATTGCACGTAGTGTTGCAGGCTGTGTTGTTGTTTACATTATGTCTGTATGTGTTCTTCATGAGTTATACAGATAAAGAATTTGTAAAAGAGTGCAGACTTCGAAAAAACGCTCTGGGCAAAGAGAGCGGGAAAGTGGTCTGGGAATATCTCAAAATTATTTTGTATCCGACCTTGCTTCTGTTTATGTTGATACCGCTTAATCACTTGGGCGAGAATATTGCGTTGGGTGCGCGACCAGAAATTGATGGGTTAGTGGTCGAGTTCGGGCAACTTGGCTTGTTCGCGTTGCTATTGGTGTTTTGTATTACTATTGCAACCGATACACTTGCCTATGGTGTCGGTAAAATTTTTAAAGGAAAAAAATTGATCCCAAGTATCAGTCCAGGCAAGACGTGGAGTGGTGCGATTGGCGGATTGTTTGGTGGAGTGCTTGCGAGCTTGACTGTACTTTTAATTATGGTTACCAGTGAACCGATTCGAGTGTTTTTAACAGCACAGATTGGGAATGCTCGAATGGTTAATGTGGTTTTCTTTATAATTGGTTTCTTCGGGTCGATTATTGTGCAGGCGGGGGACATCTATGCAAGTTGGATAAAGCGAAAAAATGGCATAAAGGACTTCGGCAGATGGTTGCCCGGTCATGGCGGTTTGATGGACAGGTTTGATGGGCTCGCATTTAATGCAACATTTATTTCCTTTGTATTTATGATTTTGGTTTTAATTTAGTAAAATGAGTAATCTTAAAATTCACCCACTGGAACTATTAGAAAATTTGGCCTTTAATGTAAGTCCAAATTTTAATTTTGTTCGGCTGAAGAGTTGTATGTACAAAGAAAAAGATGACAGGTTAGAAGTTAGTTTAATATACAGTGAGAAAATTGAGAGTGAGTTAGAGCTTTTGAAGGGGCATCTTGAGCAAGAGTTTCAAAGCAGTGTGGTGTCGCATCTGGGCGAAATTATCAACATTGAATTCAGATATGAAAAAGCCTATATTGATGCTATTTTATTGAAGTTGTATTTGGTCAAGTATCTGAAGTCGAGTTTTGTACTTGCTATGGATATTGACGAAGAAGATGTTGTAGTCAAATCGAATGATGGGTTTTTTGTCGAGTTGTTTTTAACAAAGCAAAATGCCCAGTATATAAAAAATGGGAAAGTTATGGATAGTTTCTTGGACGGATTGCGTAAGGAATATTTTGACGAGTTTAGCTATGTGATTCGTGAGCGAGAAAGTAGAATGGGGGAGAGTGAAGAGTCTTTCATAGATAAGTTTACTAAGGAAAATGAAATTCAAGAAAGTGCACGTATTGATAAGGTGATGAAAATCGGTAAGAAGATAGAATATTATCTTGGCAGACCCATAAAGGAGCGACCGATTAGGGTTGAGTTTTTGCGAGTTTCGGGCGACGACCAAGTTATTGCGGGGACAATTCGCAATTTTACAAGGCGTGAATTTACTACTAAACCAAAGGCCGATGACGAGGGTGGTGAGAAAAAGCCGTTTTTCACATTCATGTTGGACGATGGCAAGAACAAGGCGAGTTGTGTGCATTTTCCGAATACGAATACTCTTGCAAAGTTTGAAAAGTTGGTAGATGGAACGGCGGTGTGTATGATTGGGCAAAACACCGAACGAAATGGCAGGATAGGCTTTCGAGTGAGCGGAGTCAGTTTTTGTGAGTTAAAGGAGTAATAGATGGAAAAAGATGGGGATACAGGTGTAAGTATACCGTTTATCTTTTCGATTGGTCGGATTGTTTTCTATTCGCAGAAAATCGAACAGAAATTAAAGCAGATTATCACAATGAGACATAAGATGGGAAAGGCAAGAAATTTTAAAATTGGTGAAATTAAAAACCTAAAACTAAATCGGCTTATTGAAGAAGTGCTTACATATGATATTCTGAAGCCAGAAGGAAAGAAATCATTGCGTTCTTTTCAAAACAATAGGAATACTGTTGTTCATAAGTTGTTTGAAAAGTTTGGCGTAGATAAAGAAACAAGCACCGAACAAGAAGAGGCAGTATTAAGAAAGCTTCAAAAAATTGAACAAGAGTTATTCGATTTAGAGGTAAAGTTCTGGCATATATGGAAACATCACGATATTGAACATCAGGTGTTTAAATTTTCGAGAGTACTAGAGTAGAGTGCATATTTGACATCGAAATTGTGAAAAATACCCTATATGTCGAAAGTCATCATCACGGGGGTGGATACCGCGCATTTGCCCAAATTATCCAATGCAGACCAGTTGAAGATGTTGGTGCTTATAAAGGGTGGTGACGAGGACAAGCGTCAAGAATTTATACATGCGAATCTGCGCTTGGTGCTTTCAGTGATACAGAAGTATATAAAGAAGACTGTGAATGACGATGTGTTCCAGGTTGGATGTGTTGGTTTAATAAAAGCAATTGACAATTTTGAGCCACGATTTGGTGTGCAGTTTTCCACGTACGCGGTACCTATGATAGTGGGTGAAATTCGCCGTTTTTTGCGTGATACAAATTCTTTGCGTGTAAGTCGTAGTATGCGCGACACTGCGTATAAGGCATTGGTAGCAAAAGAGTCGTTGATGCAATTAACGGATAAGGAGCCAACGATTGACGAAATTGCACGTGAAATTGGCGAGACATACAAGAAGGTATATTTTGCATTGAATGCGACATCAACCACCTTGTCGCTTGATGAGACGCTGTTTGATGAGGGGAGAAAGGCAGTTGCTGTGATTGAGCGTGTGTCCAGTGATGCAAAAACCAGCGAAGATTGGTTGGAAGATATTATGTTGAAGCGGGCGATTGAGGCATTGAATTTCAGGGAGAGGCAGATACTTTTGATGAGATATTTCCAAGGCAAGACCCAGGTAGAGGTCAGTGAAGAAGTGGGGATTAGTCAAGCACAGGTAAGTAGGCTTGAAAAAAATGCGATAGAAGGTGTAAGAAAGCGGTTCTAGTTGCTGTTTATGTCTGACATACCACCATATATTGTATAGTGTGTAAGAAGTGACATACTAGTCGCTGTAATTTTTTGTCGAATTGTGGTGATGATTGCATATATATAGCCATGGGTCATGAGTTAAGTTTTTGTGAGTTGCGTACAAAGCAAGTTGTCAATGTAATTGACGGCAAGGTGCTTGGTCGAATTTGCGATGTGGTGTTTTCGCGTCAAAGTGCGCGGGTGCTTGGGTTTGTTGTGCCGGGGGAGAATGCATTTATGTTTTTCAAAAGAAAGGGTGATATTTTTATCCCCTTCGAACGAATATGCAAAATAGGTGTCGATGTAGTTTTGGTGGAATTGAAGCCATTTCATGGTCATGGCGGACATGGGCATGAGCTGTTGGAGCATAGTGGTGGGGGGCATGGTGGACATGGTCATAGTGGTCAGCATGGTCACGGGCATTCGCACGCAAATCCTTTTCGAGAGAGTAAATAATTATTGATCATCTAAAATTTTCGAATAAGTACAATTAAGTGTTTTGCATAACTCATAAAAAGTTTCAAGGCTAGGAACAGACCTTCCTTTTGTATAGTCGATAACTGTTATCAAATTTATACCTAATTCATTAGCAACTTGTGTTTTGGTTTTACCAGAACGTTCTATAAGTTCAGAAATGTTTCTTGCTATTCTTTCGCGAAAATCCATACTGTATTCTAAAATGTAAAAAAAGTGTTGACACCTAGTTAATAACTAGGCTATAATAATTGTGTTCGGCAGGCTGTGAGAGTTTACAAAAGATTTTTCACAAAAGACTTTGCAAAAGAAACTGCCGAACGAAAGGAAGCCCTACTCTCAGGGGCTTTTTTTGACTTGTGAATTTTATTGTTGACAAAAGCAAATAGTTCGTGCATAATATTATTTAGATGAGCGAAGTGGTCGAAAATGTCTGCCTTGTGGCGGTAAAGAAGGGCAAAAACAAACTTACGGATACCGTAGGTCATTTTTGCTTTGATATGAATTAAAATTTAATTTAAGGAATAAATAGCAAAGAAGAATCTGCCTGCGGTATCCGAAAACCCAAGGCAGATTTTTTTGTGCTGTTTCAATCATCTAAATTAAAAAAATTTAAGGAGTTAAAAATTAAAATGGAAAATCAAAATACTCTACGGCAAAAGTTTGGTCTTGTGACCGCAATTTGCCTTGTAGTTGGTGCTGTTATAGGTAGTGGGATATTTTTCCTTAACGAAACCATATTTGGTGCAGTTGGTGGAAATTTATTCCTTGCCGTGATGGCTTGGGTTATTGGCGGAGCAATTATGTTCGTCATGATGTGGAATTGGGGACAGTTGGCAAAAAGATACGAAGGAATGAATGGTCTTATGGACTATTCCGATCAGTTGGTTGGGCGAAGGTATTCGTACTTTATGTCTTGGTTTTTGGGTACTATTTTGTATCCATCGTTTGTTGCGGTGCTGGCATGGGTGTCGGCAAGGTTTAGCGCGACTTTGTTTGGGTGGGATGACCCAAATACTGGGGGTACTACTTGGATGTTGGCGGGGGTGTTCCTTGTGTTTATGTATGTAATGAACGCAATTGCGCCAAGACTTGCCGGTCGGTTTCAGGTGTCGACCACTATTATCAAGGTCGTGCCACTTATTTTAATGGCAGTTGTTGGTTTGATATTTGGTCTTGTAAATGGGGTAACCGCAGACAATATCGGGACGGCAGCACCGAATGTCGTTACCCGAAGTCCGTTCTATGTTGCTATATTGGCGACAGTGTTTGCCTACGCAGGAAGTGAAGAAGTTCTTATGATGAACAAAGAAATTCGCAACAGTCGGCGGAATTTGCCACGGGCGATTATCATAGGCTCGCTTATAATTATTGCAATCTATGTGACCTATACTATCGGAATTTTCGGGGCGACCGACATTGGAACTCTTGCAAGTCCAAGTGGTGTTCGCAATGGATTTGCCAATGTATTTGGAAATGCAATGGGAAGTATCTTGTTAGTGTTCGTCATCATTTCGTGTTTGGGGGCAATGAACAGTGCCATGATGGCAGGTACAAGAACCTTTTATTCTATCGCCGAACGTAATATGGGACCTGCACCATCTGTAGTTGGACAGGTTGACCCAAAGACAAACATGCCACCGACAAGTGCGGCGATGCACTTGCTTTGTTCGGGGATAATTTTGTTTATCGTCTTTGCAAATGCTAGCGGTTGGTTCGCGGGAATTACCGCAGGTTTGGGGATTCCTATTACAAGTCTTATGCCGATTACACTGATGGCGTTTTATATCCCAATTTTCATCAGCATCATAATTCGTTGTCATGATTGGCATTGGTTTAACCGCTTTGTCATGCCAGTATTATCGATTATTGGCGCAGGGGCTTTGATTTATATGACGTTTGATACTAATTGGCGTGGGGCACTTTGGTACATGTTATTTTTCTCGACAAGTATGGGAATTGCGGTTTTATTCATGGTGAATTGGCGACGATTCAGACGTGGGCAAAGTCAAGATATTGCAACAGAAACAGAAGTTATTGAAAATTAACATGACAAAAAGACTCTTTTTGGTATACTGTTACCAGTAACTAAAAGGAGTTTTTTTGTATGTCCGATAATCTTATCGAAAAAAGGGCGGTGGATACTTTGCGAGTGTTGTCCGCCGAAGTAATTACGAACGCGAACAATCTTGGTCACACTGGTATTGCTTTGGGTGCCGCACCCATTATGTATGCAACGTATCGGGCGATGAAGGTCGACCCGAAAAATCCGGCTTGGTTTAATCGTGACAGGTTCGTGTTGTCGGCGGGGCATGGCAGTGCATTGTTGTACTCGGCATTACATATGTTTTGGTTTCCTTTAAGCAAGGAAGAATTGAAAACTTTTCGGAACTTCGGATCAAGATTGCATGCTCACCCCGAAGTTTTGCCGGAAATGGGGGTAGATTCCACTACTGGCCCACTTGGACAGGGTGTTGGTATGGCGGTTGGAATGGCGATGGCCGAGAAAAAGTTAAACCAAATGTACGGGTCGGTTGTCAACCATTATACATACTGCATTGCGGGTGACGGGTGTTTGCAGGAAGGTGTGTCGTATGAAACTTGTGCTTTGGCGGGGCTTCACAAATTGAACAAGTTGATTTTATTGTACGATGCGAATGAAGTGACCCTTGATGGTGCAAGAAGTATGAGTGATAACGAGGATGTCGAAATGCGTTTCAAGGCGTGCGGTTGGAATGTGATAGATGTGAAAAATGCGAACGAGTCTGCACCTATATCAAAGGCAATCGAACAAGCGAAAAAATCGAATAAGCCAACTTTGATTATTTGTCGTACCGAGATTGGTTACGGGGCGAATAACCAAGGTACTCACAAAGCGCATGGGCAAGTCTTGAGTTCGGAAGAATGTGCAGAGTTACGAAATAAATGGGGCTTGACATCAGAATTTTTCGGTGTTGATAAAGATGTTGCAGAACATTTTAATAATCTTGCAAAAGAAAAGAGTGGCATTAGTGCCAAGTGGTCGCCAACACTAGAGTTGAAAAAGTTCTTGTCAAAGAAAACTTTTGATGTTCGGGCTGAAGGTAAGTCTATCGCTTTGCGTAATGCGGGTCAGGTAATGTTGCGACAAGTCGCAAGACAAGACGATAGGATCTGGGGTGGGAGTGCTGATGTTGCGAGCACCACTATGGCTTTTGTTGGTGAGGACGATATTGCCTTTGGTATTCGTGAGCATGGCATGGCGGCTATATGTAATGGTTTGGCATTGCATGGGTTTTTGCCGTATTGTTCGAGCTTCCTTGTGTTTTCAGATTACTTGAAGCCGAGTTTGCGGTTGAGTGCGCTTATGAATGCGCCTGTGCATTATATATTTACTCATGATGGGTTTGGCAATACGCCCGATGGACCTACTCATCAAGGGAACGAACATATTGCGGCTCTGCGGTTGGTGCCGAGCTTGCACGTGTTTCGCCCTTGTAACGATTATGAAGTGGCGGGGGTATACAAGTACGTTTACGAAAAGGAGATTCCTGCGGTAACGATTTTAAGTCGTGGCGGTGCATTTGGCGATAGGTTTGGCGAGTGTGCGGAAGCCGACATTTCGACTGTCGAAAAGGGTGCGTATGTAATTTATGAGAGTAAGGGCTTGAAGCACAGGGTGACATTGTTGGCGACGGGTTCGGAAGTTACCCTTGCTATGGACAGTGCGACAGTGGTTGAAAAAAATGGTATAGGGGTCAGGGTTGTGAGTATGCCTTGCGAGCACTTGTTTGCGGGTCAAGATAAAAGATATCGTGAAAGTGTGATTTCAAAAGACTTGCCTGTTGTTGCTATTGAAATGGGCAGTGGTGATATGTGGTATAAGTATACGGGTGAGCGGGGTGCGATTATCAGTTTCGAAGAGTTCGGACACAGTTGCGCCGAATCCGATTTGCGAAAACACGTTGGGTTTACGATTGAGAATATGGTGAGTGTGGTGAGAAGTTTGCTGTGAGTTATGAGAAAGAAGTTATTAAACAAGCACATGAGTTTCTTGCTGAAATTGTAAGGCATGGCGACATTGTTGTTGATGCGACCATGGGTAATGGGCATGATACCGCATTTTTGGCGGGGCTTGGCGCAGAAGTATGGGCATTTGATGTACAGCAACAGGCTTTGGAAAAGACGCGAGAACGATTGCTCGCAAATTCATTACAGGCGAAACTAATTCTTGACGGGCATGAAAATGTCGACCAATATGTAAGTAGTAAAATCAAAGGGGCGATTTTTAATCTCGGGTATTTGCCTGGCTCGGACAAGAGTGTAATCACTCGTGCGGAAACGACTTTGGTTGCGCTTGATAAAATTTCCAAAATGTTGGCGGAAAATGGGCGGATAGCCATTGTTGTTTATCCTAAACACGCGGGTGGGCAAGAAGAAGCGGAAAAGGTGTTTGAATGGGTTGATAAAGCGAAAAAGGTGGGAGTTGAGGTCATTTGTCTGGTTGGGTGAGTCTTGACCTAGTTATGCAAAGATGATATAGTTTGCTATGGAAGAAGAAAGACTTATAATTTCGGATTACCCACAAAATTGTGTGTTTGATTGGTTGGCGGATAATTATCAAAACCCAAAATACAAGGGCCGGTTAGTCAAACTGGGAACACAAGAATTGAATTATGTGTATCATACTCTTGACGATCTTGATGAAACAGTTTTAGAAAATGGCGATGTCGAAAGCAACATTGTATTTTATGCAACCGATAAATTTCCCGAACTTAAAGGTAAGATTATGTTCAGAGATAAAGGCATTGACGCAACTATTGAATCAATAAATGCAGACGACGTACCAAACTATGGAACACGCCGAGATAGTGATGTAATTGTTATTGATAAAAACGCAGGGCAGGAAAAATAATTACTTTTGGGCTAACTTCGCCAATTTCTCGTATTGTTTTTTCGCATTTTGTTCGGCGAGTTCAAATAGTTGCTCGGCGGCTTCGGGGTCGATTTTTTCAAGAGACTTGTACCGCGTTTCATTTCGCAGAAAGTCTTTGAAGTTGGCGCTTGGTGCTTTTGAATCTAGTGTTATGCCTGGCTTTGACGGGTCGCGACGATAAAGTGTCCAATAGCCTGCGTTAACCGCGTTCTTCATTATCGTTTGGCTCTCGGACATATCAATACCATGACCGATACATGTAGAGTAGGCGATGATAATAGATGGTCCCTTATGGGCTTCGGCTTCGCGAATTGCGTTCAGCGTCTGTTGATAATTCGCACCCATAGCAATTTGCGCTATGTACACATTGTCATAGTGCATCATCATAAGCCCAAGGTCTTTTTTGTTTGTTGGTTTTCCGCCCGCCGCAAATTTAGCGATGGCACCCGCAGGTGTTGCCTTTGATTGTTGACCGCCTGTGTTGGAGTAAACTTCGGTATCAAGCACAAGCATATTGACATCTTCGTTGTTTGCGGCAACATGGTCAAGTCCGCCAAAGCCAATATCGTATGCCCAGCCGTCACCACCGATAATCCACACAGATTTTTTGTCGAGTGCGTCTGCGCGGTCGATAATATCTTTACCAATTTTTTTATTTTTTAGAGTAGAAACAAGGCTTGTAGATGCTTTGTCGTTTGCATCTGCGTCTTCGTAGGTGTTAAGGTAGTTTTCGCATGCGGTTTTTACGTCAATGTCTGAAGTTTGTTTTTCAAGTACTTCAACCATTGTTTTGACTTCTTCGCGTCGAATGTCGTGGGCAAGTCTTATGCCGTATCCAAATTCGGCGTTGTCTTCGAACAGGGAATTTGCCCATGCCGGTCCGCGTCCGTCTTTGTCTTTGGAATATGGTACGCAAGGGCTTGAGCCGCCGTAAATAGAAGTACACCCCGTTGCATTTGCAATAATCATACGACGACCAAAAAGCTGCGAGATAAGTTTAATATATGGTGTCTGACCACAACCTGCACACGCGCCAGAGAATTCAAAGTAGGGTTCAAGGAATTGGCTGTTTTTCACGTTGTTGCCTGCGATTTCGGGGTAGGGGATTGTCTTTGTGAATTCGTAGTTTTTGTGTTCGTCAAGTTCGGAAAAGTCCACCATCTCGAGTGCTTTTTCACGCGAAGGGCAGATCTTTGCACAGACTCCGCAGCCAGTGCAGTCCTCTTGATTCAGTTGGATTCTGTAATGTTTGTCGGGGAAACCTGTTGCTTTAAGGGTAGGGAAGTTGTTTTTTGGTGCAGATGATAGTTGTTCGTCATCTAGCAAGTGTGCGCGAATTGTAGCGTGCGGACACACGTACACGCAGTGATTGCATTGAATGCAATTTTTTTCAATCCATTTTGGAAGTGATGTAGCTATGTTTCGTTTCTCGTATTGGCTTGTTGCCGTTGGGACTCTGCCGTCTGGCATAAATGATGATACTGGCAGGTCGTTTCCTTGAAGTGAATTTACAAGGTGGCAAAATTCATTGTAGTATTTGTCTTTACTTGGTTTTGCGTTAAGTGGTTTGGCTTCAAGTTTTGACCAATCACTTGGAATTTCGAATTTTTCGATGAACTTGTCCGCCGCGTCGATGGCCTCATAGTTCATGTTAAGAATCTTTTCACCTTTTTTACCATAGGATTTTTTAGCCGCGTCTTTCATAAGTTGCTTTGATTTGTCGTATGGCATGACATTTGACAATTTGAAAAAAGCACTTTGCATGATTGTGTTGATTCTGTAACCAAGTCCAATGTCCCCGGCAATTTTATATGCGTTGATTGTATAGAAGTTGATTTTTCTATCTGCCAAAGTTTTCTTGTATAAAGAGGGGAGTATTTTTTCGAGTTCATGTTTTGTGTAGGTAGTGTTAAGTAAGAACGTACCGCCGTCTTTAATTCCACCCAACATATCAAAACGAGTCAAGAATGATTGGTTATGACATGCGACGAATAGTGGTCTCTTAATCAGATAGGCACTTCTGATATGGTTTTTGGAAAATCGCAGGTGAGATGTTGTGGTGCTGCCGCTCTTTTTTGAATCGTATACAAAATATGCTTGGGCATAAAGGTCTGTGTTATCACCGACAATGTACGATGTATTTTTGTTTGCGGATACCGTGCCGTCTGACCCCAAACCATAGAACACATAGCCACCGTCTTCGACAAGTTCAGGGAAGTCGCGTACTTGCAATGACATTTTTGTAACATCATCGTTAATACCGATAGTAAATTTCGATGGCGGGGTAGAGTCTTGCATGGTTTTATAAATTGTTGCAACCATATTGGGGTTAAATTCTTTGCTTGAAAGACCATAACGACCGGCAAGAACTTTCAGATTTTTTTGGTGTTCAAATAATGCAGAAATAACATCCAAATGCAATGGGTCATTAGCACCATTTTCTTTTGTTCGGTCAAGCACTGTCAATACTTTTGTGGTGGTTGGGATAGCGTTTATGAATGCCTGTGTGTTGAATGGTCGATACAGACGCACCTTTATAAGCCCGTAGCGTGCGCCTAGAGCGTTTTGTTGTAAAATTGTCTCTTCAATCGTCTCGCACGCACTGCCCATACACACGGTTACGTAATCGGCCTGTGGGTGGCCAATATATTCAAACGGTTTGTAGCTTTTGCCGACTAATTTTCCAACTTTGTCCATGTACTTTTCAACGATTGGGAAGACCGCATCAATGTGTTTATTACATGCTTCTCTGTTTTGGAAAAAAGTATCTGGGTTTTGTGCCGTACCGCTTTGGTGGGGGTGGTTGGGGTTAAGTCCGCGTTGTTTGAATTCGTGGACTTTTTTCATATTAAGAAGTTTTTTCATTTCCTCAGGCTCAATTACGTCAATTTTTTGAAACTCGTGACTTGTTCTGAATCCGTCGAAGAAGTGCAGGAATGGGTAACTTGCCTCGACAGTCGCAAGATGAGAGACAAGTGCCATGTCTTGGGCTTCTTGGACAGAATTAGACGATAACATCGCAAAGCCCGTTGCACGCGTTGAATAAATATCCGAATGGTCGCCGAAAATCGACAGGGCATGGGTTGCAAGTGTTCGGGCGCTTACATGAATTACACAGGGGAGAAGCTCGCCCGAAATCTTGTACATATTTGGAATTTTCATGAGCAAGCCTTGCGATGCCGTGAATGTTACCGACAAAGCACCAGCTGCCGCGAGTCCATGCACTGTCCCCGCCGCGCCGGCTTCCGATTGCATCTGGATAACTTTTGGCACAGTGCCGAAAATATTTTTTTGACCTTTTGCCGCCCATGCATCGCAGTATTCTGCCATGTCGGACGATGGGGTAATTGGATAAATTCCTGCTGCCTCCGACATATTGTATGCGACATACGCTGCAGCTTCGTTCCCGTTGAATGTTCTTTGATTTTGTTTTTTGGACATTTTGTTATTTCTCCCTTTATGGAGTATAACATGGTTTTTTTAAAAGTTATCTCTGATTTTTTCATCATTTGCAATAAGGTCACCAAAATTTTTCGTAAGAACATTTAATCTTCCAACTTGCATTTGTGTTCGTTTTTCAGGAATGTCTTGCCCATATGGAATAAACGGCACATTGTTCATGTCACAGATATGTTTTAGTTTTTGTAAAATTTCAAGTGGAGCCCCTCTTTCGTCCTGTTCGATAAGAGTGAGGTGAGAACTTGTTATATTAAGTAATTCTGCTAAATATCTACGCTCGTAGCCTAGTTTTTCTCGTGCATTTCGGATTTTTTCTCCAAGTGTTATAGCTGGGTCAAGAGGTTTGTTTTCTTGAAATATGTTATCTAGGTTATGTGTAAGCCTTGGATCGTTTGCAATTTCTGGTCCAATAGCTTCTATAAGATTTGATATGGTCTGGGCTTCGTTTGCTTGTTTCATGAGTTCATTTGCTTTGTCATGATAAGAGGTGGAGATTGATCCAATGGCGTCTATGACTTTATTTTGGTCAGCTTCGCCAAATACTAGGGGAAATCTCTCGTTGTTTTCTGAGTATTCGATAAATCTTCCAAGAGCATTTGTAGACATTCCTCTTTCATCGCGTTCAACAAGTAATACACTAGGTGTGTTTTCATAACCTATATTTTCAGAAAATTCGCCGGATGTTTGGTTAAGACTATGTCTTGTTTTACGTACTATCTCACCGAGAGAGTTACCGCTAATTATTGTTTCTTGCTCTGGTAAATTGTTTTGTAGTTTGTGAAGGTTCTCTAATATTTCAGTAGGTATGGGTATCTCACCTCTTTCCATTCGACTCATTTGAGGTCTTGATATGCCAAGTTTTTCTGCAAGAGCGTGTTGTGAAAGTTTGAGTTCTTTCCGTAGAATTTTGATTTCATTCGTTGTCATATTAAGTAAGTATAATAAATCAAGTTTCTAATGTCAATATGGCATTATGTATGTTATACCATGGTATGGTTATAAAGTTTACATGCGAATATGACGGCACAGATTTTTGCGGATTTCAAAGGCAAAAAAATGGTATAAGTGTGCAACAAATCTTGGAAGAATCGCTTTCAGGAATATTTGGTGAGAAAATAGTAATACATGCAAGCGGTCGCACAGACACGGGGGTGCATGCGAGAGCACAGGTATGTTCTTTTAAGGTGACAAATGACAAACTAGAAATATCAGGTTTAGGCAGAAGAATGAATTCTGTGTTGCACGAAAGTATTGCTGTTCGTGACTTTCAAGTTATGGGTGATGATTTCAGTGCTAGGTTCTCGGTGAAAGGGAAGAAGTATTTATATAGATGCTATGTAAGTCAAAGTAAAAGTCCGTTGCGCGACAGGTTCGCGTTGCAATTATATAAATCACATGACATAGCATCTATGCAAAAAGCGGCGAATATGTTGATGGGCACTCATGATTTTTCGGCTTTTTGTTGTGTGCGAACTGATAAGGAAGACAAGGTGCGAACGATTCATGAGTTACGAATCGAGAGTGTGGGTGGCGAGATAAATTTTTGGATTCGTGGTAATGGGTTTTTGCGGAATATGGTTCGTATAATTGTGGGGACTTTGTTAGATGTTGGTGTCGGTAAAATCTCGGTGGATGATGTGTATGCAATTCTGGAATCAAAAGACAGAAATAGGGCAGGTAAAACAGCGGATGCGCGCGGATTGACCCTTTGGTGTGTGGAATATTAAGCGGGTTCGAGTTCCATGATGCGGTCATTATTGGGATAGAGTCTGAACAATTGGTATTGAAAAGGTTCTTGGGTAGTGTCGATATAGTTGTCTTGATCATCATTGCCATAAGTGTAATAATCAGGTTCGTAATCTTCGTCACCATAATCGCCGTACATATTAATTGGGTTTGATACATCTGGTGACATATAGTAGGGTTCGAAAGTGCTTTTGTGTGTTCGTTGTGTTATTTGTTCTGCTTCTGTGAATATTACTTTTCCATTCTCTTTGTCTACATGTGATACCGTAACTTGAATAGCTTGTCCTCGTATCAATGTTGATTTTTTTCTACCGAGTTTTAGTATGCCCTTAATGCCATTGTCATCGAGTGTGACGTGGACGACGTTCCTTGAAGGTTTACCCACTGTTCCGGCGAATGTATTGCCGACTTGGCCTTGTATATAATTATGTTTGTAGATTTGGGTAAGCTCACGAGTTACGTCGTCGCTACGTCGTTCGTTTGCCGAGCTCATTTTTGCGACACTTTCTGCTTGTTCTTTTATCTCGGCTAGTTCTTTCATTATTGGCTGGTGGTTAGTAAGTATTGTCTGTTTCAGTACAGTTTGATTGAAAAGGTCTGGTGCTCTGCGAATTGGGGAGGTGGTGTGTGCATAGGCGTCCGAACCCAATCCAAAGTGACCTTTGTTCTCGGTTGTGTAGTATGCCGCCTGCATGCAAGATATTGCGTATGACGATAATCTTCTCTTTTCTTCGGGTGGGAGATTGTTTATCGCATCTGCGACAGAAGTACCTGGGTCGTCTGGGTCTATTTCGTGTTCTACACCAATTTCATTAAGCAGGTGTGTAAGTTTGATGAGTTTATTTGACGCAGGACTTTCATGGACTCGGTAAACAAATGGTACATTGTGTAATTGAGCTGTGGATGCTATTGTCTCGTTGCAAAGTATCATTGCTGTGGCAACTATTTCGTTACTCCGATCATATGGGTATGGTTCGATATTTTCGATTTCGCCTGTTTTTTCGTTTTTTGTTATTTTGGGTTCCTGTGTCTCGAATGATATTTCGCCACGTTCTCTTCGTTTTTCTGCGATTACTTTTGTGACTTTGTCTATTTGTTGCAATAACGGCAGGTATTCTATGCCATTAACGTCAATATCCTCGCCTAACAAGGGGCCATCGTTCAGAAGTTGCGTTACTTCGTCATATGTAAAACGTTTAGACACGTTTATTATACTTTCTGACACCTTGCTTTGTACGACATTTCCGTGTTTGTCAATTTCCATGAAAGTAGAGACTGCAAGGCGGTCTTGACCTTCGGTTAGGCTGCATTTACTGCTGGATAATATTTCGGGAATCATCGGAATAACTTTGTTAGGGAGATATGTGCTGGTACCGCGTTCGAGTGCTTCTTTAAAAAGTGTAGGTGCGGTGCATTCGTTTACATAATGGGCAACATCAGCTATGTGGACGCCAAGTAAAACATTTCCGTTTTCCAAGATTTCGTAACTTATAGCGTCGTCAAGGTCTTTCGCATCAGGTGGGTCGATCGTAACTATTTCAAGGTTGCGCAAATCGACACGATAGGGGAGTTGGGCCTCCGGTCGTTCCTTGCTTGCTCTAAATGCTTCGATTTGTGCATCTTGTGAAAACAAAACGGGAAGGTTGCATTTTTCAAAAACCCGCAACTCATCTAAGTCAAATTGACTAAGCAGTTGCGGGTAATGCTGATATTTTAATTTTGGGGGTCGCGGATTGACGGTTGTCTTAATAGTTTCATTATATTGGGCTACTTTTTTTTCTGTGTAGTTTGTTGCTCGTTTGTTGTAACGGTCCTTTGCTGATTCTTTCCGTCTGTCTGGTTTCTGTTCTTTTTGTGCTTTTAATTTTTTGATGCTTTGTCCGTGTGCTGAAAATTGAATTTGCGCTCCATCGTATGTATATTCTTGTTCTTGAAATCTGTCGGCAAGTAAGAATATTTTTCCGTCTGTGGTCTCAATGTAATATCGATTATTTATATCAACCCTTATAACTCCAGTTCCATTCTCGATTATGCCATTTTTCTTCAGTACTCTTCTTTTTGCCATTGTTTATGCATTGTAATTCATCAGGTAGTTTTTTGTCAATAGTTCGGTGGAAAAATCCATACTTATTTTTTGATAAGCGTTTGTAAGTAATCCTTGACCGAATCCACCAAATAGGGTATAATGTAAGTATGGAAAATACGAAAGACACCGATGTAATTATGCAAGCAATTGTTGATAGTTGTGTGGATTGTGCTTCTGGTAGTGGGAGAAGTGATGAAGAAGTGCTTGCCGCTGAATGTGTGAAATGTGTAGAGTCAAGATACGAAATTACTCCCGAAAATGTTTATCCAGTGCCAAGACCAGAAGTCAGTGACGAAGTTGTGAAATCTAGGTTAAAAAAGGAAGACAGACCTTTGCCGCTTGAAAACTTTGTGAAAAACGATAAAGGCATTACAATAATGTCGATGGTACTCTTGTTGTGTATAACTATTTGTTGTGCGTTGTTGGTTCTTTTGAATAACGATGCAGTTATGGCTGGGACAGCTATGTATGAAAGTGGTAATGTTACGCCGATAAATGCGGTGTTGTGGTCGATTGTGGGGGTCTTGTCGTTTTTGTTGATTTTGGTTGTTGTATTTGTAGTTGCCTTGAAGTTGCGGGATAGGGGTATAAATAGCAAAGTATCAGTCGATTAAGCCACGATTTTTTGCAAGTATGTCACTTTGGAATGTTGTGACCAATTCTTTTTTGTTGTCCGCGATTGCTTGCTTGACCAGCATGTCTATTAGAAGTCCATATGGAATTCCGTCTCTGTGCCAAAGATGATACGACAAAAAGCCGGGGACAGAGTTCGCTTCGTTCAGATAGATCTTTGTCTTTTTAAAATCGTTGACATCTGTGATTAAAAAATCAAACCGCACAACACCGCTTGCGCCGAAAATTCTGTAAGCCTGTTCGGTTATTTTTTGTATCTTGTTAAACAGTTTTTCAAGTTTCGGGTCAGCGGGTTCTTCTTGTAGTGCTGATTTTGTGTTTGATTTTTTTGGTATAAAGTTTCCACCGTCAAGATACTTGTTTTCAAAATCTAGCAATGGGTTTTTCTTGTCGATTAATTCGCATGGGCTGACATGTATTTTATTATTGTGAAAAAATGCGGAACAATTTATTTCGGTTGCGTTTTCTAAGAACTGTTCAACGATTATAGTATTGTCGAGTGCGGATGCAAGGTCAAGTGCGGATTTTAATTCTTCGGGGGTTTGGGCTATGTTAATGCCGATGCTACTGCCCAATGTATCTGGTTTAATAATCAAGGGAAGGGGCAAGTCTATGTCAGTGCTATTTTTTGTGAGAATTACAAATTTTGGTTGGGGGAATTTGTGTGTTGTGAAAAGTTGTCGGGTGTGTGATTTGCTCATCATTTTTTGTGCAGAAAATGGTGGTGAAGATGTAATAGGGATTCCAAGAATGCGGAAGAATGCGGCAAGGTCGCCGTTTTCGCCGACACCACCATGGCAGCAGTTTAATACACAATCAATCTTGCTGATATGTGATTCGCCACGAATTCCGCCGCGCTTGTATACTGACTTATTCCGAAAAAACGCTTCTTGGACGTTTTTTGTAGTAGTATGTGTGTCATAGTACCTAGAATAAAAGTCTATGTTGGATAATCCCCGACCCACAAGAAATTTATTGTCGCGTGTGAGATAGACAAGATGAACTTTCGCATCGTCCATAATGTGTTTTGTGGCGTGCAAGGCAGTTAAAATTGACACGTCGTGTTCGACACTTTTCCCACCATAAATAATTACTATGTTCATATGGGTAATATATGGAGTTTTGCTTATCTTTGACAACAATACACTATCTGGTATACTATGTGAGACACAATACCAGATTAGCATAAGTAATAGTGTTGTTTGTGTGATATAACACAAGATGTTGGAACTTTTCGGCCGCTACTCTCTCGTGAAAAAGATTGACTTATGCTTCGTACAGGTTATACTTATTGCAAATTCTATGGAGGTGTGCTATCGACCCGATTTGGATTTTTGTACTGGTTTTATTGGGGTTCTTTATTTTTGTCAGCGTGATTTCCACAGTTATGATGGTGAAAATGGCCAATATGCGCAATAGTTTAATTTTTGAAAAAATGGATAGTGGTGAGATTGGCCAAGGTGATACTGTTGTTGGTGGACAACTTGGGCGACCTAGTATGATGGGCGGATTATTGTTTGGGGCGATTGGGGCTTTGATTTCGAATATTTCTGCACTGACTTCGGGAAGGCACTTTGTGATGGTGATAAATCAAAATACGAATTCCGCGACGATTTATACTATTTCCAAGAATGTGAACAGACAGCGCAAGATTTTTATTGCACCGCAAAACCTGGAATTTATTAATGTGCGCGGTAATTTTGGTGGAACTTTGCGTGTGCGGATGAAGTTGACAACAGACGCGCTTCATCAGGATATGCAGGTTGTCCCAATTGCAAGGGGTGAGAACATGGCGCAGGTAATGCAAATGTTGATGGGCTTGCAAGGTGGACAGAGAGTAAATCAAGAGCAAGTTCGCGAACCAGAATATGAATGGCAAAAAAATAAGTGATTTAATATTCTTTGTCTGGTAATTCAATTCGTGGCGGTTTAAGCCCAAGATCTTGAAGTTCCGAAATTGCGGATTCTACATTTATACCAATGTATCTATTAGTACATTGTTTAAGTCTATCTTTGGGAAGACTTTGCATAAATTTGTCGTCTGGATATTTTTCTTTGTATTTTTGAATATCGTCGAGAGCTATACTTATTCGTTGGTTATCTTTTTCTATTTCTGAATAATAATATTTCAGAGCATTTGATGACAGTATAATCAACCTCAATATTCTTTGCGCTTTTCTTGCTGTATCTCCTATACGACTTGGTGAAACTCCTATTTCCTCGGCAATCTCTTTTTGGGTCATGCCTTCTGACTTCATGATGATGACTTTTCTTTCTTGATCTGTTAACCTTTTATGGTTAATTACTATGTTCCAAAAAACATTATTAATGTCGGGGCTTGGAATTGTTATATCGTGTGGTATTTCTTCATAATCCCATTGTGGGTCAATGAACAGTTTATCACAGAGGGCTGTGAATTCGTGTCTGGCTTCGACAAATTCTTTGCTGTCTGGGTGTGCATTTTCCAGCACATTCACAAGGCGACGATAGTTTGGGTTATCTTGAATTTCGGATAGACCAAATTCTAGGTCGTAGTCATTTTCTTTATCCATAGGGAAATTATATCACAACCTTTTACCCACTGCAAATAGGTATTGATAATGCCTAGAAAAAGTGGGGTTTTGGGGTAAAAAGTGACTTTCACTCACGGATTCACACACACTTTCACACACGTGGGAAAGAATAAAATCAAAAGGAGTTAAAGACAATTTAAGACCGCTATTGTTTTGAATGGGTGTCGTTTGGCACTCGTTTTTTATGCACCACAAAAGCCACCAAACAAGCGGAACGGCAAGACCGCCGAGCGTGTGGGTCGCCCGCTAAACCGCTTGGCGACCCCCACACGCTACTCGGCTATTCCTTTGCCTTATCTCTTACTTTTGAATTGGTGGCTTTTCTTTGTGGTGGTTATTCATTTCGTTTGTTTGATTTCAACAACAAACTCTTTTTCGCAATCCGTTATAATGACGAATGACGCTTTTTGTTTGTCGCTTTCATTTGTAATGTGCTTTACACTTTTGACACCGCCCATTTCAGCAAATACAAATTCGCTTATTTGGACTAGCACCTTTTCGCAATCAGTCAATATCTATCCCCCTTTTTTTGAATTTTAGGTTGCAACCTTGCAAACATTATACTGTACGGACTTGGCATTCATCAAGCATTTTATACCGCTTCCGTACATAGTAATGCAAAGGTAGGTTTCATGAGTTTTGGGGAATCATTGACGGCGATAATGATTGATAAGAACGTTACAACACAAATGCTTGCGAAACATTTAGGGGTCGCACCAGAGAGTGTCAATCGGTGGAAAAATAATTCAAGGGATATAAGGCTTTCAAATTTGGTTGCAGTTTGTCGTTATTTTGATTGTGGGGTTGATTATTTGGTTGGTAGGTCGGAAATCAATCACAAGCCTAACAACAAGACACTTCCAAGATTTTCGGATAGTGTTCGCAAGGTCATGGAAAGAAACGGTATTTCACAATATAGGTTACGCAAAGAAACACGATTTAGTGGCGGTCATTTTAATGATTGGGATAATGGTGCAGAGCCACAATTAAGCACCATAATTGAATTGGCGAATTATTTTGATTGTTCGCTTGATGAGTTGGTTGGGTTGGAATAGTTGCGGAACAGGGTCAATATTGACTTTGTGTGCCATTTTTGATAAACTATTCATCATGAATGAAAAAAAGAAGATGACACAAAGGGAATTTTTTGGCTCTACTAGAGCAGTTGTCAAAGCGGATATGATAACTCGTCTAGACAAAGCCGACCCTGTTCGTCAGCGAAGAAATGAGTTGCGTGACAAATTTAGAGAAATGCCAATTTATGAAAGGGCGGTTTTAACTTTGCTTGTTAAAGGTGACGACAACCATGAACAATTTATACGCAAAACGGCTGGGGTAAATAGTGCTCTACTTGAAACGATTGATTTTATGTCCACACTCGACCTTGATATGTTTCGTTATTCATTTGATAAATTGCAACTGAATTTTAAGCAAGCAGAGCAAATTGTTTTAGAAAAAGCAGAACACTATAATCATGGCTTTGACAATATGAAAAAAGACGAATATGCCGTTATAGGTGCGTTGGCAGTTGCAGACGAAAATCAAAGAGAAGAGATTTTATCAAGTCCTAATTTGACATTAAGACATATTGAATTGTGGGATAGATTTCAAAAGTTTCCTGCATGGCTTGTGAAACAAATCAAAGAGAACGAATCGCCAATTTGGGGCGATGGTGCAATAAAATATTTGTACGCAAAAGGCATTTTAGAGAAGACACCTGAAAGAAACAAAAAATGGGAACAAGACTCTGCCTACGGGAAAATGATGAGTTCAATTTATCCTGCTTATAACAGGGGCATTGTTCATCAAGCCGAAAGGGGTGCAAATCTTGACAGGCTTTATCAACAGGCTGAAAATGGCGAGTACAACTATTTACTAGACCAAGAACGCAAAGACGAAATGGAATGGCAACATATACAATCATACGAAGGCATACCCGAAGAAGAAAGAACGACACTTTACAGACACTAGGATAACAAACGAAAAATTCAAGAGAGTAATAAATATTACTGCTACCGCAGGTGGCTCAAGGGAAACGGATTGGCTTTGGTGCATTTGCGGTGTTGGGTGCGTTGTCTTGTTTGTTTTCTCTCGCCTTTTGTTTGTCGCACAAGCCACAAAAAGAACGCAAGGGTAAAATGCACGTTCCGCCCTTGCGTTCTTTTTGCGTTTGTGCAATTTATTTCACGGCGAGAGGGAAACAAACAAGAGCAACCACCCTGTTAATGAATAGGTAGGTCAAGGTCTTTTTCGATTTGTTCGATTTTATCAACCAATGCGTTTAACTTGTCGGCATGGGCATACATAAAGAATTTCATCATGTCACGACCTACTTCGTGGCTATAATTTTCGCCAAAGAGCTCAGGATATTTATCAAGGAAAATTGACATTGATTTGATTATCTTTTCTTGCTTTTCCATGCCTGCACATAATTTTTGATATTGTTTGTCAAAATGCCAAACGAGTTTTTCAAGAAATTTTCCGTATTCCTTTGGGTCGTCAAAAGCAGAAATTGAAATGTCAGGCAAGTCAAATTCTATTGCAACCAATTCTTTCATGGTCGGCATAGTAAGGTCAGCATTTTTGAATTTGTCTTTTTCAATTTTGATTGGTTTTTTTTTTTCTATTATTCAACCCCCTTTGTGTCAATAGTGGTTTGTGTGATTTCCTGTGGCAACAGTTTAACCCTTGCACCTTGCGATTCCAATATTGCGATAACTTCGTCAGTTGGTCTGCCTTTCTGCCACTCGTATTCGTTCAATTCAGGCATATAGATAATTTCGTTGACCCTACGCATAAAGCCACGATATGAAAGTTCTTTACTGTTCACAGGACACTCACGTTGCTTTTTCCAATGGCGGTCAATGGGATAGTTTGAAACGATAAATACCTTTGTAAAGGTGGGTGTCTTGTTTCGATTGCGAGCGGACAAAGGTGTAGGTCTGCCATTCAACCATGTATTTAATTTTGTAATGTCAACGGAACTGTCGAATTCGTCAAACATAATGACGTCATGGTTTTTGTATTCATCAAACATTCCTTTGCGGTTGTCAACATCGTATTCGCCAATGATGTGGACTTCCATAGGCTGAAGCCCTAGCACCCTTTCACAATATGATGTTTTGCCAGCACCCTCTTTGCCATAGATGTAAGTAGTGTGAATTTTACGAATTTTGTTTTTGTATTGTTCGTGTATGTATTTTTGTTGTGCTTCTTCTATCTTGCTTCCACTCATGACGGCGTGCCATGTTGCATTTTCCAAAATTTCTTCAAATGGTGTTTGGTCTTTGATATAGTTTTTTAACTTTTCCATGTCGAGCCGTTGACCTTCTTCGCCCAATTCTTTGCCGTGCGAGTAAAACTCAAAGCCTTCGACTTTTGTCTTGGACTTTTGGCAATACGCAATACAATCAGCATTAGTGCCATCGCATTTATGCAAATGCCATGTTGGATAGAGTTTGTGGACTACTTTCATATCCATAGGTCTTTTGAAATGTAAAAAGCCTTGCAAATGCAACAAGCCAGTATTTTCGCCCTGTTCGTATTGAAAACAAAAATAGTCGATGTAATCAATAAGTTTGAAATACTCTTTGGCACATTCGTAATCTTTGAAAAAGATTCTCTCGCCTATTACCTGCACAGCGGTGCTGTTGTCATCTTTTACAAGGTTTTTTGTGTACTGGACATTGTGAAATTCAAACAAGTGTGCATACTCTTGTGACTTTGGAATTGAATAGTCATGGTGGACACGAGTGTAAGTTTGTTGTTCTTCGGTTAGGTTGTCTATGTCTACGATTTTTGTGTTCTCGGTTACAAATGGATTTGGCAAAGTGAAAGCAAATCTATTTGCACGATTGCGATTTCTTTTTGTTCGTTCCATAGTAAATAGTTTAATATATTTTGTCGCATTTGAGAACTGATTATTTTGTCGAGAGCCTAAATTTGTCCTTTACTTATATGTACGGATATGGTATAATGATGTGTGGAAAATTTGAATGAAAGGGGGTGTGTGAAACAAACAAAACAGCGGTCTTGAATTGAAAAATCATTATGACATATCAAGGAAAGACAATCAAAAAACACGCAAGGGGAAATTGGTTTGCAAGGGTGCGACACGGCTCACGCGTAATTTCAATCTATGGCAGAACGCAACTTGATTGCTATGACAAATTGAAATTGGTTGTTGACAAGGTACAAAGCGAAAAAGCGATTGCAAGTGCGGAAAGGTATCTTGCACGGCTACACGGAATGACAACGCATAACTTTGTACAAGTCGCAACACCGCAAGCCGAGAGCAAAGCCAAGCCGTCATATACATTAAAACAATGGTTTGACGAGTGGCTAGGGTCGTACAAAGTGGGTAATGTAAGACAAGCAACAATAGACAGTTTCAAGCGAACAATACCTTATTTGAAAAAGTTATTTGACACCGACATCAACGAAATTACAAGTCTTATGTTGTCAAAGGCAATTAATGAAACAATAGGGTGCAGAGCAAAGGACAAGATACATAATATGTGCAGACAAATGTTCACAATCGCATTTAACAACCGAATTGTTGAAACCAATCCGACTATCATTATCCCGAAACCAAAGCAATACGCAAAGTTTGAAAAGAAAGCATTTACAGTCGAGCAAGAAAAGAAATTTGTTGACCTATGCCTTGAAAACCTAGACAAATACGAGCCATTACTTATATGTCTAGTACAAGGAATACGGAAAGGCGAAATGTTGGCACTCAAACCAAATGACTTAAATTTCAAACAAAACACCTTGCGAATTGACGAGAGTTACGACCACCAGTACCCAGACGACATGGAAACAAAAAACCCAGCAAGCAGACGAACAATGCCAATGTTCGACCTTACCAAGCAACTACTATTGAAATACAAAGACCATGACGAGAACGAGAGAATATATAAAAATTTCAATGGTGCAACACTTGGAAAACATCTTGGTGATTTGCTTGCAAAAAACGACTTACCACGAATGACACTACACGAATTACGTCACACTTTCATTACACGTTGCCACGAGAAAAAGATTGACGAGTTAGTTATTCAAAAGTGGGTGGGTCATGCCAAAGGGTCACGAATGACAAAAGCAGTCTATACGCATATCATGGACACCGCCGAGAACAACTTTATTGCAACCATGAACGGATTGGACAAAGGCACTGACATTCCAAATGACTATGACACGTCACAAAAAGCGTCATGAAGTTTCACACACATTTTCACTCACAAACCCCACACAAAATCTTTACGATTTTCATTTTTGTTTCAGTTTTACCTTATTTATCGGCTATTTTGGGTAAAGTGGGAATGGGAATGCAGTGGGTAAAAGGTATCATAGGTCGAGTCGTTTGTCTTTTACGAAATTTAGTTATATACTGGCTCATGAACATAACACAAAATGTACACAAAATTATTCAAGCGGCAATGATGTCAGCGCGCGGTGTGAATACAACACCCTTGCCTGTGCATCTTTTATATGGTTGTGCTGTGGTTGAAAATTGCTTAGCATCCAAATTGTTGCGCGAAGTGGGTATTACTAAATCCATGATAGAAAGCGTCGGAATCGCACAAATGTCCGACATGTCTTTTGGCCAGGTGTTGGAGAAAGCATATGAGACAAGTAAACTGATGGAGCAAATAGCCACAGTAAGTGAAGCATTGCTCTTGGTTTTGGCAAGAGATTGTAACCAGACGGTGCAAATATTAGAGAGTTTGAAGTCTGGGGCAGCGAGCGAATTGGTACGACTTATCGAAGGCGAAGGTGGAGTAAGTTTTGATGCAAGTAGTGGGGAGAGTAAAGATGGCGAGCCGAAAATTAAATCAAAAATTCCTGAAGATATTTTGCGACTTGGTGCGGATTTAACTCTGAAAGCAAAGCAAGGAAAAATTGATAATATAATCGGTCGTGATGACGAAACACAGAGAGTAATCGAGATTTTATCGCGAAAGACAAAGAATAATCCTGTGTTAATTGGTGAGGCAGGTGTTGGTAAAAGTGCAATAGTCGAAGGACTTGCTTTGCGGATAAATTCGGGGAATGTGCCAAAGGCTCTTGAGAACAAGACAATTTTCTCATTAGACATTGGGTCTTTGATGGCAGGGACAAAGTATCGTGGAGAACTTGAAGCACGACTTGAAAAACTTTTGAAACTTATAGAAGATAAAAAAGATATTATCTTGTTCATTGATGAAATTCATACGATAACCACGGCTACGGGTAAAGAGGGCGAAGTTGGAATTGCCGAAATTTTGAAGCCGAAGTTAGCACGTGGCGAAATGCAAACAATTGGGGCGACGACTACCGAAGAATATCGGCGATTCATCGAAAAGGACGCAGCGCTTGAAAGGCGATTTGCACCGATTATTGTGAATCCGCCGACACCTGGACAAGCGATTGAAATTTTGCAGGGTCTTAAAATCGGGTTTGAGGCATTTCACGATGTTGAAATTGGCGGTGATGCTATTGTTGCCGCCGTGACTATGAGTGACCGATATATAACCGACCGAAATTTGCCCGACAAAGCAATAGATATGTTGGACGAAGCTTGTGCAAAGGTCAAGTTGTTAGCGATTAGCGATAAGGGATTAGAAAATAAAAATAAACCTGTTATAACTGCGGAACATATCGCTGAAACTATATCGAAAATTACGGGTGTGCCTGTGACAAAGTTGACGTCTGACGAGAAAGAAAAATTAAAAAACCTAGAAGACGAATTGAAAAAACATATCATAGGCCAAGACAGAGCCGTTGGTGCTATTGCAAAAGCTGTGCGTCGTTCACGGGCTGGTGTTGCTGATGCCAATCGCCCTGTTGGGTCGTTTATGTTCTTGGGTCGGACGGGGACGGGTAAAACCGAAACCTGTCGTGTACTTGCAAGTCAGTTGTTTACATCTGACAAGTGTTTGATAAAACTTGACATGAGTGAATTTTCGGAAGCCCATTCTGTGAGCAAATTGATTGGAAGTCCGCCGGGTTATGTGGGCTATGATGATGCAAGTGCGCTGTGCGAACGAGTGCGACGAAATCCGTATTCGCTTGTATTGTTTGATGAGATTGAAAAGGCACACCCAGACATTTATAATGTTCTGTTACAAATTTTGGACGAGGGGCGGTTGACCGATAACAAGGGCAAGACGACATCTTTCAAAAATTGCCTGATTGTTATGACAAGTAACGTCGGGGTTGAAAACCTTGCAAAGACCAAAAAGATTGGATTTTCGGGTGATGGTGATGTAAGCGTTGAAGAAGAACAGGCTATGATGGCGGGGCTGAAAAAGAAATTCCGTCCAGAATTTATCAACCGAATTGATAATGTCATTGTATTTGCAAGTCATACAAAGGAAACTATTTCTAAAATTGCCAATATTCAAATTGAAAAATTGTGTGTGAAATTG
>Ga0123355_10001924_pt1 | contig 29191 bp, 14 predicted proteins | sample TergutEmb28metaG_3_FD_89872 | JGI IMG/M metagenome (GOLD analysis project Ga0123355, IMG submission 89872) | Embiratermes neotenicus P1 segment gut microbial communities from Petit-Saut dam, French Guiana - Emb289 P1 | ecosystem: Host-associated > Arthropoda: Insects > Digestive system > Gut ... | reverse complement strand
TCCCTTCTGCCCAGGTAGCTTTAGGTCTACCTCGTTTTCTTCTTCCTGGTGGGCTCCATTTCATAACTTTTTTTGGTAATCTCCCCTCTTCCATTCTCTGAACATGTCCATACCATTTCAGTTCCTGAGTCTTAATATCGTCTAAAAAAGACCTTGTTACATTCATTTTTTGTTTAATAATAGTGTTCCTAATTTTGTCATTCCTGGAAATTCGAGCTGAGCGTCGCCAAAAGTCCATTTCTGTGGAATTCAGTTTTGCTACCGTTTCTGCTTTTAAACACCATGTTTCTGCCGCATATGTAATTGTACTTTTAACTATTGCATGATAAATGTCTTTGTTTTGAGGGTCCCACACGGTATATTCTCCAATTATACTAAAATTATTCCAACTGAAACTTAATGACTGAATGTGAATCCGCTAGTTTTGTCAGTATTTGCTCAGTGCCACTGTGTGAAGTGTTCAGGAAAACTGACATAAAAAAACCCGAACACATGTATAAAAAAATCGTGTGTGTGTGTGTGTGTGTGTATTTGTGTGTGTGTGTGTGTGTCTCTCTCTAACCACTAGTAAAGTAAGCATAAAAATTCAGGTAATACTTTCATCCTTCATAAACTAAATCCTTGAAACAGAGCCCTCCTTAAGAAGCCAATAATTCCTCACACAGTAAAGAAATTCCCTGAATTTTACTGAACCTGAGAGTTCAGTATCAAGTTCACAAGGTCCTACCATTTGTCCCAATTCTAAACGAGAAAAATCCATATCCTTCCACCCTATTTTTTGAAGATCTATTTTATACTCTCACCTATGTCTAGATCACCAAATTCATCTCATTCCTTCAGTTTTCCACACAAAACTCTGTATCTCTCACAGTTGTACATATGCCAAATGCACTGTCCAAATCATCCCCCTTGACATGATCACCATGGGGAGGAACAGTAATCATGAATCTTCTCATTATGCAATTTCTGCACACCCTCCACAAACACCCACAAAAAGTAACATGCGCACAAAAACCCCACCAAAGTTCAACAGCCTTCAAACATTGTCTTCATGTTCACATATAACATGCCAAATAAAATGAATATATAAGACAGCTCAAATGTGAAAGTTTACTTCCTTTTGCATGATAACTGTAGAATAAAATCCAACTAGATGCCACTTATTACTTTATTATGCTTATGATATGTTCAACATGTTTCGGGCACCATTATGCCCATCACCAGGAGCTCACGACAATAGCGTTGGCTACCACATAGGTTGTCCGGTTCTCGAGTTACCGCTGGTTAGAAGTTAAGTGCCTATGTGGTGATCTATCGTCGTGAGCTCCTGATGATGGGCATAATGGTGCCCGAAACATGTTGAGCATATCATAAGCATAATAAAGTAATAAGCGGCATCTAGTTGGATTTTATTCTTCAGTTATCAGGATGACGCACAGTCCAATACACATCAAATTCCTTTTGCATCTCTGCATGTTTAACTTGAACCATACCTGGCTGTACAATGGATAACTGTGAATGTAAACGCATCAGTTCAGACAGCAGCAAATATTTATTACTGACAACTTCAGTTTTTTTACTATGCACATTACCATAAGATAATACAAATGCAATGCTTTAAATAACCCACTGCCCACATACAGTAGATGCATGACTGCCCCTTCTTCAACTGCATACTTATAATTTTAAGTTTTGTACAAATAACAGAGAAAATTACCACATCTATGTAAGGATCTTTTATATGTAACATTAACATAGAGAATTATCAATTATTGACTGCCAAAATTTCTATATCTATTTTTCTAGACTTTTGTGACATAAATTTTAATGCTTTCAAAAACTTAACAAAAATAACAACTCCTTTATTTTTCCAAATTTACAAAATTAATGCATACTGCTTCAATATTTTAAAATTACTAATGCAGTTAAAGACAAAACTGACAAACCGGAAGTGACAGCACTCAACACTCTAAGATTTCATTAAAAATATGGGAAATGTGTTTAGGCAAACCACCAGCAGTCACAATAAAAATAACACAGAATGGTGTCACATGTGAAAGTTATTCCACTCCGTTATCTCTGTGTTTGAGGTGGATCAGTTCTTATTTGTGCCGTTCAATGCACTGACATTAAACACCTTTATATACGTATGTGCTTGCCTGTCACCTTTAAAAGTGAAACCAGCAAACTGAACAACTTACTGTAAGTAACACTTAATTACAGTCATTTTTAAGAGGGCTGTCTACGTGTACAGTAATCCTGAAGAATATCAAGTAATAAAAGCATGTCATATTCAGCACCTGTGAGGGAGGAAAAAAAACTAATTCATTGCAAAAATCATGGCTTAAAGATGGCAACAGATAGGAATTTCAAATCACTGATTATAAAGCAGTAAAAAACAAATTTTATGAAGGCCTTCAATATAACCATTACAATGCAATTATTCAGTTATTTCATAATATTTAATATTCCATGTTTTAGCACTGTGTTATTACAGAATTTTAAATCTGTGAACTCTTTTTGAGACTGACGATGACAATGAAACCAAGACAGCATCCTCATCCTCTGTTTTACTGCTGATCACACTACAGAGAGACAGAATCATCATCTTGTGTTCTATTGGTGAAAAACACTGCAGCTGGGATGATGTCATCATCCTGTGTTCTACTGGTGAAAAACACAACAGCAGAGATAGCATCCTTATCATGTGTGCTACTGGTGATGACAATGCAGCACTGGCAGCATGCTCATCCTATGTTCTGACAACTTCGTCACACCAGTGCACCAATGCTCATTCTGTGATTGGTAACACCTCTTTTTTTTTATTCATCTTTCATCCTCCAATAAACTGCACACTTTATCTGATTTACACAGAACATTGTTAGCGCCCTATACAGGAATGCTGTCTTAGTGCACTTCTTTGTACCAGCTACTCACCTTCACACAGTAATAACTCAAAGTCTCTCCAAATACACAGCGCAAAGTGGAACTGTAGTTGTAACAAATAACTATACACTTTCAGTTTTCATCAATCTTCGTTGCACTGATGGCAGCAATGGGTACTAGTTCATATCCTCTAGTTATCACTCAATATCCACATTTTGTTTCAGAAGAAATACTACTGATCCTTAATATTACATAGCAATGAATTACCAAATTAACAGTATTATATCATCATAGGCATTCCACCACATGATCTATCTTCCTATTAAATTATGGTCCTGTTAAGTAACAATATTGCATCCTATACTTTACACTAATGTTATGAAGCAATACAGAACAATGACTTCATATATAAATTAAGCACACAAGCTGCTACACTGTAGACAACCCTCTTTGCTCCACCTATTACTTCAATTCTATAAACTGCCATAATGGATTTAATCAATGTATCAACAAAACACTGCTTCAAATGAGCGATGGATACGTGGTGTCCTCTCACAACTAAATAATCTCTCGAACAGATATCTAATATAAGAAACCAGGACACAGACTGAGGAAGACCTAGCTACAATTTAAAGTGATGGACACTTGCTACATAATAGTACTGTACTAATGTAAAACATCCAAATTCCTTATCAAACAACATGTACATACAGTTTAATTGGCACTTGGTTGCATTTCAATAATGATATTATGTTATCACAATATGAGCTATTAATATTCATTTGAAATTAATTTTATATTACATTAAAAGGGTATATTCCAAACTCATTCACTTGTTAATTATTATTGTTACTTTTAAACCACCAGCACATACACACACATACAGTTATATTTAGGGACGAAAATGGGCAAGACTTAAACAGAGATAAAAAAAAAAAAACACAGCATGTCAAAAGCCAAATCAAGCTATTTAGAAGTCGGACAGAATTTAATTCAAGTGAGAATGACACACTTCCTACTAAAAACTGACACTGATTTGTTGAGGTAGGATAACATGATTTTGTGTTCTTTATTGCAAGTGAGAAATATCAGCTGGTACACCATCCGCCAGTGTTTCATGTGCTAAGTGACATGTTTTTGTATATTTAGGGTACACAAATCACAAACTGTAGGAATATAACACAGCAGTACCTTCCAGCTTTATTATTTACTCAAGGACTGCAACATTTTTAAACCTGGAGAACACACAGCTGATCTAGAGATTTGGCGCTTTAAATTATTGTGATGCCTACGACTATGTAACATATATAAAGTTACAGGCAGAATTGCTTATAGGCCTGAACATCATGCCATGGAGACATAAAGATATGTGAAGGTAAAGGTTTATGGTAAATGGTTCAGGAGAAGTTTGTAATACTATATGGATGCCAGAGACGGTCTTGGACAAAGTGACATGAAAAAAATTCTTGCCTGTCATGGAACTGTGCCCCGTCCAATCTACAGTTAGTCATTTTACTGATAGAGCTACTGTGCCTCACATATTTAACATGTATGGTATAAATTCTAGCTCCTCTAATTAATAACTGTAGATAATAAACACATTTACACCGAGCATCAAACTAGGTGAGAAAAGAAAGTCCATTAACATGGTATGCAGGAAACCTGCAGAGACCATCATATAGTTTCTTAGACACTAGATATTATTAACTGACACACATTACACAATAATAAATGTTACACAATCGTTAGAATTTTGATTCCATATCATTTTCCTTTACATATAATTTTTATAAAAAGGAAGTTTTTGTTGTCATGTTGTCATTTTATCTGACAAACTTTGGCTGCCACTTCTTCTTGGCTCATTTAACAAACATAACCTTCTCAGCTAATCACCCACATACATGGCATAGGCATGGTGGGAAATGATAAGTAGCTGATTTTCATAACCTGTGGTATGAACATCATGTGATCAGAGGCTACTCGGTACTTATGTCTCTACAATCAACACCACAATCACGACACAGTGAAAATTTCAACACAAACACTACACAAACACAGCACCATTCAACACAGAATCTGATATTTTTGTATGCTGACAGATATCTGAAAATATACATCCTGGCATAGCAAAAGGAAAGTTGTATTTATTTTGTATTTTATGAGTACTGAGGAACAACTATAGTCAGGCACAAGAAATTTGGCTTTATGATATATTATAAATGTACCTACAAATTGCTTGGCGCAAAATTGCTGGGATATGTGAAATCAATACCTTTCATTTGTTGGGAGTATGACATACTTTTATATGTGCAATTAACAATTCAGCTCAAAACACAAATACTGTACATTATGACCATGAAAGAATCACAATATGATGTCTAGATATTGTAGGGTACTTCAAATCTTGTATTTAAAACTCTGGTAACTAAACAGCAATTTTCTTCTACATTAATTTTTCAGCCTGATGAAGCATTTCCAATCTTCAAATTTCAGTTTAAACTACATTTATAATGACAACTAACATCCCAGAGAAATGATCTAATGTACAGTTTTCAGAGGAGTGGGTTTCACCTCAAGGAAACTGTGACAGACTATGTGCTTCAGCCCTTCCCCTTGTACAGCAAGGTCTTTCAGCCTTACTGGGGTTTTGCATGTTTTACACTGTCCTGTCAAAATGTCTGTTCAAGAAAAAAATATAGCATACATTTCATGCCATTAATGTGTCATGACACACATCAGTGATTCTCCACATGAAACATAAATTTGTCTTCTGTGATGAAAAAACATACCAACATTTTGGAGAAACCTGCTGCCACCATCAGGGTCAGAGACCAGGAGATTCTAATCTTTGGTACCAACGTCAAACACTTGTAACGTGCAATGTGATGTGTCATGTAATTACATCTGCTGCATGGACCCCATTAACATTCCGGTCTTCTGCAACTCACTAAATGTATTTAATTCTGTCACTAAAGGGTTAATTTCTGAATAAAGGCACATCAAAAATGCCATTTGTGTATTTTACTTTACAGTAATTTTTCAACGGCAGGGGTTACACAATGTTGGAAGGGAAGGACGACTGTGTGTACTAAACTAAAAAGGATCAGTAGGAAGGTCTGGCCTATTAATAAGGTACTATCCAGGCACTCTGCTGAAGAAATGAAGCAAAACCACAACAAGCATGTTAGATAAACTGGCCACTGGGTTCAGAATGAAATGTAAGACCTGGATGAAGAGCAACTGCACTATCTGCTCAACTGTGATAAGCAGTCATGCACAGGATATCTTGTTGTGCACAAAGAAACAATGTATGGGTGTGTTGTACAATTTCAAGCCACTATACCCGAACATGCAGTTGAAGTACCTACCACTGTCAAGTTCTTGATGGCAAGAATATGCAAACTGAAAACAATGCATGAAGAAGGTGTACTGTCCTTACGATTGGTTCTAAATCATTACATGTTAATGTTTCAACCACATAGATTTGAGTGTTAAATGACGTGGGAAGACTAGAATGGATGCAAGCTGGTAATGGTTTTGAAAGAGACAGTCATGGCCTATTTCAAGGTATTATTTACATACTTGGCTGTAAAGATTATGCAAAATCATGATAAGTTTGCCATGGTAGCGTGCTATTTATCAGCAATTCACACTGGGTACATACTGAACACAAGTCTAATCTGTTACCACATCAACTTTGCCAGTATAAAAGATTAAGAATGGGATTCTCAAACCCAGGGAAACAAAACTTTCTAATGGGCTCTGACATCCTAAAATAATCTAAATGCTGTCTTTTTTAATATTATGCTACAGTATAAATCTGTGGTGATTTACTGAAGTGCTGACTTGGTAATGGTGCTACAAGAGCTGCAAGGCCATCGTGATTTATAATTTGGGGTCGTGGACAGAAGTTTAACAACGACCAGCGTAAGATTTGACTGCTGAAGTAAAATGAGATAGCAGTTACAGCATCTTCTTTTGCAGAGAAAAGTGCAATTTATATTTCAAAATGCAACGCTGGTTTTCATTCTCATATTGTACTCAACAAGTGCATTTCCACTCCTACTTCAACAAACCCGATATCCTGCTTCAGCATCATATGGATGCTGCATGACTCTATTAACCTTTGCCATGCTAAAACTTAAGGCAATAAGGCATTCTTTCATTTTGTATTTTCACGGTAACTTACTGCATGTGAAGAATACTGCAGATGGTAAGCCTAAAGTGTCAACAAATGGCACTACAGGTTTCTTTTTTCCTTTTCCCACTAATAATGTCACAAACCACAAACAGAAAGCAAAGTGATAGACAGTATTTTGTTTGCAGCACTAAAGTGCGACAGGTTATAGTTAAGTTCACTTGCATTCATAAGAAGTGTTTCTTTACGATGTATCTGAGGAGTGATTGCAACTTGGCTAGAGGTCATACTGGAATGTAACAATAAAAACACATGCTTTTTAATATCAAAAGAATATTTGCATGCCACTCTGGGCACCCACATATTGCCTGCTTTGGAAAGGTTTAAACAGTAACGGTGACAGTGGAGAAAGGTATGGGGCCCCACCTCCTCAACATTCTTACCATTCACATATAATTCAGCAGTAAGCCACTGAGTTTACCTCCCCAGGTTCAGAATATCTGACTTTTGGGGTTTGGAAAAGAATGCGTGTACCTGGACAGCTACACATTGTCTGAAATTGTACGACTAAATAATTATCAATTTATGCGATGGTCAACTGTAAAATAAATAAAACCAGATACACATCAGGAGTGGACGAGTACATGGTTTGAGACAACAACAGATGCACAGAATGAGTACAGGCAGGACAGTGTAAGTACAAGTGAGACATCAGGAGCAGATAGGTTATGTCTGACATCAAGCAGCCTTGGGGAAGAAGAAGAAACAAGAAAAAGAAGGAAAAAAAAAATTAGTGTTAAAACATGATGGTGACTGAGTGACAGTGTGTCATTTCAAGACAGGCATAGTTAAAAGGCTCTCAGCTTGCCACATTTTCCATGCATTAGCATTAGCGGTGTTCTTGCAACTGGTAACACCACTTGAAGAACTGCTACTCTCCAGTTTGTACACAGTATTATACTTAGAAGTGTCACCTTCTGTTTTTAAGAACAAGAGGCATATCAGTAAAATTAGCTACCACACAAACACCTTATTTTCATATAAGTTATACTATTAAGTCATAACAGCCATACAAGAAAGTGGTTATATGAGTACCGAGATCTCACTGTTGCGGTGAACTCATGTGAGAATTCTTGCTATCACACAAATAACAGCTAACCACTGTCTTCCATGAATTTTACAATAGTACAAACTGGTCAACCATAAGCAACGCTGAATGAGGCTATGGATAGTGTAACAAATACCTCCACAACAGAAAATAAATGTCTTCATCAATGTGTTGTTTGCTTTAAACCTCTCATATGAAATCTTACACCTCAATTCTTGAAAACTAGCGTGACAAATTATATAAAAACCAGCGAATCTAAGCTCCATCCAGCAACCTGCAGATGAATGTTTCTGAACCACCACAGCAGTGCTAGGAGTTATTTTTGATAGCAAGTATGGTTACATTTATGTACATAATCAGTATCCATGTCAATGAATATATTTATGGCTGTAATCTGGGAATTTGCAGTTAAAAATTCTCTAAAGGCAGTTTAAATACTTATATTTCACTGTAAGAACATACTATGTTACATACTGTGCTTGATTCTTATAAAAATAAATACATACAACCAATCCAATATTGTACTATAGTTGAGAACATTCACAATCGAAACAATATTTTTTTTTTTTTTAAAAAAAATCTGTAACGATCATGACTATATCATGTCCCTGACTACAGCCACAGTTTCTGTTACAAGTGCCTTTATAAGGATTACAAAAGCCTTCAACTCTTTTAAACATATTGGCTAGATATCTTAGTAACAGTAATAAAATGAAGAATAACCATTATATATGTTTTATTACTTTACAGTAAGCTGCAATTCAATTCAGGAAACAGACTAGACTCCTTATCATATGGAGAACCAAGAAAAATCCATCTCGAGCAGACATGTCTATGTGCTGTCACAAATTTTGGTTGATGAGTAGCACCACACAAAAATTAAGTACAGTACAGCCACCAAAATGGGCACAAAACTCAAAAATATTTAAATGGATAAGTAACTTTGATTTTCTCATTTTCTATGCAACTGAACATAAACATATGGAATAGGAAATAGGACTATAATGTGATTAATATTTTCATCTAATTAAGTATTTAGCATTATTCAGTATCAGCTGACAGATGCACATCTTCACAAATACTACCTAATTTACAGTATTAATACCACATGTGTGACGTGAGGTCTGAGGCTGAGAAAGTGCTTTCAGGACTCTGTTAGCATAGGTCATTACGATGCAGATCAACAAACAGCAATAACATGCTAATTCAAGGAAAACTGTGAGGTGAAAAAGACTGACCCTAATAAACTGGTAACATGAATCAATCATACTGAGTGAAAAAATAATACAGAATACATGTCCCATTAATTTATAAATTCTGGGATTGGAATATTAATGATACAAGGCTATTATCTTCACCAAGAAACATGTAAAGAACTAAATCACATGTGAAAAATCAACTGCACTCTAGATAAAGAAATTAAACAGCAACCTCCAAGTTACTAGGCAGACATCCGAACAATTACAATATATCTAATATCAACTGGGTTTAATAAATTTTTCATGCAATTTCTTCTGGACAGGCAAATAATCTCCATGGCTTAGAAAAGTGTGGAGGTCTGTATCTAGGCCTGAAATGATAAACTCACCCACATGCTTGATATTTCAGAAGATTTATTTAGGTTTCAACCAGCATTGTACACAGAATAGACCTATGAATGAGAAAATGTGCAGAAAGGTACTTCTGTCCAGAATTCTTAAACCTGACACTAATGTAAGGTAAGTGGTCAAATTTCACATACCACCAACTTCACAAATGAACGAAAAGCATCTTCCAAATGGGTTGGGCCAGAAACAAACAGCACAGTTCAACAACTGAACACATTCACACAAGTATCACCCTTCATTGGGGCTTCACATAAGGTTACCACAACAATCAAATAAGCTACACAAACTCAGAACCTTGACAGAGTGCTTCACATGCTGAAGAAACTTTCTGGAAGATTCTTATAAATTTTTTGCAGTGGTTACCAGTTTTTATTCTATCATAACGTGTAGAGACACCAAACTATATTGTGGGTAATCTTGAACAGCTGAACAACTATAAACTTTGCAAGAACATGACCATGAAGAGAGTCAGTCATTAATAAATGCTGTTAGTTTGAAGAACACAGCAGATTTTAGCGTGCTCAAAATGGGGCAACTAAGTGGTGCCTCCTCCGGCTCAGTCATACATGTTTCAAATTATTTCCTTCTGTTTAATGTAAAGTGATGCATTGTACTTCCCATCCTGTAGAAAGTTGCACTTACTGTAGAAAGGAAACAACTAAATTAATACTCCATTATTCACAAGACAGTGTACAACACAAACACAATCTGGATAAAATCAAACCCTGAACAAAATGTATGAAATGAAAGCTAACATGAAATGTGGGGCAGAAAGAAGAATAAAAGAAAACACAAGAAAAAGGAAGAAAACAGAAATGGAGAAAGCAACAAGGAAATAACTAAAAGAAGTAAAAATAAAAGAAAAATATGCCAGTCATTCTGCAAACTACTAAAATTACTTCTACTCACTTATGCAGCCTATAAAGAAAGTATAGTGCGAAAGAAAATTGTAGGTTTTCATTCATGGTCTCAGAACCATATTCTGAAACATTTTACAGGCAACATGTCCTGAGACTTACCTTACATGTGGTCTGATCAAGACTACTGAACAGATTTGCAGCTTACATTAAAATTAAGACATTCAACATGAAGAGGCCATGAGCATTGGTAAACATGCCAAAATGTTGTATATTTTGACATTTTTGTCATTAAACATTAAGAGAGGAAAAAAGTTCATACCTGACAAAATCCTGTTATATAACGGTTTCACACTAGTGAATCTCAAACCAACAAGTGAATCTTACAGTTTAAATTCATTCAAGTACTCTTGGAAAAGTCCACATAACTGCCAAATAATGTTTTGAAAATTTATATCTAAAAAACTATTTCAGAAAATTTTAAAATTGGGTTACTGATGTAAAAATTGCTTCCTGTAACAATACTGCTGCCACCACACCATGGCAAGGTTACGAAGCACAAGTCTGTCTGTTTCTTTTGTGACTCAAACTTCACAGCAATTCTGAGGACAAAATAATGATTTATTCAAGTGAAACTTTTGTTCTTGTGAACTGTACTATTTGGCACACTCTTATTATTGTAAAGTTACAAAAATACACCTATTAGTCTCACAATGTCTGCCTACCTGCCTGCATAGAACCCAAGAACACCAATGCACTGATATTCATAAAATTTGATACAGGGAATTTTAGTAAAATTTGCGAAATTGTTGGTTAGAAGGGGGCAAAGTGACATACACTTTGCATGAAACCAACAGGGACTTCTGTAGACATGTAAAGCATTTACTAAATATTGACTGGAGTTAAAATGTTCCAAACCAAAGTTGCAAAGCAGAATGAAACAAGTATTTTTAACCCCAATGCATATTTCCTGCAACACACATAAACAGAACAGAGCATACACACTAAAACTGTCATGCTCATTTCCTAACATGTATTTCTTTCATTCCAATAGTAGAAAATAATTCTGGAAACAGCTTTCTAAGATACGGTAAACTCATGCAGATTTTTGTGATAACATTTACTGTAATAACAATCCCCTAAAATCATTCCAAACATCCAGGTCTCCTGTTGTTAGAGATGATTCACAAACTTGTGCTGTAAATTTAACCACAAATAGATCATCATTATAACAAATACATCATCATTATATACATTTCTCTGTGGCTATTTTCCCAATGGAAATCAATATACTCAACTCTCATGTTCTTATAATAGAAGCCAATAAGATGTACTATTTCTCAACTTTATTTTGGTAAACAACTCTACAAGTTATGTTGACTGTCTGCTAGCAAGCAGACAGTCAACATAACTAGTATGACAAATACCAGTTGCTGTGAATACAGTATTAAGACTCCTTATGATGGACAGTAAGTCTGTCCGAAACATGTAGAGTTGTTTACCAAAACAAAGTTGAGAAATAGTGCATTTTGTTGGCTTCTGTTATAAGAATATATCACAATGCACGGTCCTCCGAATGGAAATTCAACTCTCATGCTCACGGAAGCAGAATGCCTCTAGTACAGCCTATAAACCAAACCCTTGACAGCCCTACTCTCCTTGTGGGTATGATAAGTTCACATTTTCCTGGCACAACTTGCTTCTCAACCCTTGACTTACAATGAACTCAGACAATCCTGTTACAAAATCTACAAATATAATTTCACAAAACTTGAGATTTTAAATAATGGTCTATATCTTCTGTAGTGTTGTGGGCAGAACAGTAAAATGTAACTGAGGCACATAGTAATGACCTGTGGTTATCATTCAAGTTAGACCATAATTAATGCTGCTTCAACCCAGAAGAGGATGAAAATTCCTCTGAAATATTCACAGTTTTGTAACATTCTAATATCCAAGAGACTCTACAGAAAATATAGACAAACACAGCTGTTTATACACGACTTTCACAGCTCTATTTGTGGGGTTGAGGATGCTTCATTGGGTTTTCACAGAACATGCTAATAGTCTCCACTTCAAACTACAATGGATTCTTAATTATCTGGATGCTGATTAATTTAACTGAAAATTAAGTTCAGTACTTTCACAACCCACTACTTGCAGATTATAGCTTCCTGCATTAATGTATGTGTTGCAAATTAAGCCTGATTCAGTAACTCTTTAGCATGGGACAACAGATTTAGTCAATGCACAGTGTGATGGTGAGAAAACTGAAGGGTAGAAAAAGTCATTGCCAAAGTACAAGGTAATGGACAACCATTTAAATTCCAGGTCAGTTTTAGAGTACACCTGGGATTTAATTTTTGTGTCAAAGAGGTAATGTGTCAGTGATGCTTTAAAGCAACCTGCAGTGTAGTGTACATCTTCCCAGTGCAGTGCAAGGTCATTTTATTACTGTAATGCCTTTTTTGTCCCAGCCTGCTACCAATGAACAGTAGTTACTTCCTTCTCTTGGAAAGATCCTTGTCCAGTAGAATACACTCTGCAGCACAATACAGGTTTAAAATTCATGCAGAATACATTAATTTTTACACTGTACCTTATTTTGACTTAAATGAACAGCACTATTACAAACCACATATTTAATTCAAACTTCAGGGGTAGTGTGTTCCTCAGTGCCATTTACATTTGAGATTTATCCGATGAAGTTTTTTTTTAATGTTATTTAACCATTTCTACTTTATTGTATATTCATAAAGGAAATGCATGGCCGAGTCCTCGCTGCTTCTTTTTAAACTCTGTGAGAATAAAGAACACCTGCCTTAAGGCAAAATGACCAAGCAGTATGACCCCATATTCAGAAATTGGAGCAAAAATCAACATTCAAATTTTGTACCTACCACATCACAGCAATTCGATGTCTACCACTCCAACTTAAGGTGGTCTGAGGGTAAGGTACGTTACTTTTCGTGCAAAGGATATGGGTTTGAGCCTCATCAGGTACTTTTTTTTTTAACTTTTCTAACTTATACATTCTTATTTTCAGTTTTATTACCATTTCATTTTTTGATTTCATATTATTTCAATGCTAATATGCCATACAAATATATTTTAACAAACAACGTGGGAATAATGTGCTTATTTATTTACTCTTATGAACTATAAGGTACATATTTAAAGAAATGTAATATCTGTAAGATGTATTTCTTCATGCAAAGATTCTGTAAAACTGCAACCATTCTACACTACGAGTTAAATGCACCAGTATTTGAAGCCATGTAGCATTTCCAATGGTGCACTTCAAACCTGACAATAGCCCATTCATTCTGAACGTTTTCCATTTTTATCTGTGCATGTTATCAGTGTCCTAGTGGCGCCTTGATATAATGTACACCCTCAGAAACAACAGCCAATGAGCTAATGGAATAAACTGTAAAAAATATGTTTGTGAACAGTAATAAGCATATTCCTTTGTACCCCTCACCATATTCTGCATGTATACAGAAAAGAACCACAGCATCGAACAATGACATGACAGTTCCGTAAATATGTAGTTTATAGTCAGCAGCAGTAAATAAATTAGCAAACTACTAACACAGTTATTTTTAAAAATAGATTTGTACAGAATATTATCATCGAAATATGATAAAGAAAATAAATAAAACATTAATAAAAATCACAGACAAAATTGTGCAAGTTAAAAAGTACAAAAATAAGAACATAACAGAACCCATATCTTCATACTACAAGTCGCATACCTTAACCTCTGAACTACCAAGCATTGGAAAGGTTAGTGTCAAATCAGCAGTGACATGGTAAATACAAAACTTTAATGCCCATTTTATCTGAAATTTCTGTATATGGTGTCATACTGTTTTGTCATTTTGCCTTACAACAGGAGTTCTTTAACCCACAAAGTTCACATAGAATTGGTAAGGACTCAATTATGCACTACCCTTGTCAGTTACGAAAACGGCATTAAGGTTGTGTATCATAACAGTATAACATAAACTAGATAAAAAGCAGAAGTTCAGAAAATGAAGTTTCACAGAATATGTAGCAGTAACATATGGCACATGGTAAATAAATGTCCATGTAATTCAGAAAAATAAAGGTAATTTAAAAAATTACACCAGTAGTTAGAAGAGTATCTAGTTATCAAAATGACAAGCAATGAGACCCTACTTATGACAACCGATAAGCTATTTTAGAACGGTCTAATCAGCAAACAGCACAAGTTATCATGGTTTCTATGATAATCTGTGCTGAACACGTAATTTTTTATGCAGGCCTCTCAATGTAATTCATGCAACAAAATGGCATTCACGAGACTTTCATAAAAGGACAAATATTAATGTTAAATTGGCTGTGAGTGAACTACTGAGCAATTTTGAATAGACCACCAAAGTGCATTCATCAACTTTCTTTTATTATTTCTGTACATTGCACATGCGTAATTATGCATACTGCATAATTACGCATGTGCCATGAAATTGCAGGACATTGGGAAAACAGCCAGAAAAGGGATAAATTCAAAGAGTTACTTCAAGTCACAAGTAAGTGATTTTTAGGGTTAATTGCAACATGTACAGTAGGTACTTCCACACTCTTGGACCATCCACAGTTTTTAATTATCTGCACTTCTAAAGCCCTCCATTGTAGTAGGCAATTCAGAGTTCACTAAACACAGATGAGCACAGTCAACAGCTCAGCATCTACTTAGATATACAGTAACTCTGTCTCTACTTTCAGTAGCCCAAGGAAAAATACAATTTATTTGTATCTACCACTCTCATTTCACTATTCGTAGTTTTCAGTGTACTCAGTTCTAAATCACAAAAATGTGTTAAATGTCATCACCTGGATGTCAGTTATGTGCCCAATGTGGAATTAATTTATGCTATATTACACAAACTGTCCACACCTGATAATTGCATTAGAAGTACATATCACCTTTAACACTTGAAACAAAAGCACACTAGTAAACAAGACAGTTTTCTAAGGTAAACATACAATGAACAGCATTTTATATCATAATTTTCAAGGTTATTAATTATATCATTACATCATCTGTATGTATGTGATTAATATACATAAACTGCATTGTAAAAATTACGCATCCCATTAGGTAGTTATAAAATACCCCACACAAACATTCATCTGATGTAATAAATCACAAATGATCACAGATACAGAACAATGAGTAGTATGGAGTCAGAGAACACAAATTTCACTTTACTGTGAATATCCAAATACAAACAAAAGAACAAGGTTGTCAGTGTCCAGTAGAGCATAAATACATTCTGCACACATATGCATGAAGCAAACTTATGTCTTTCACGGTTACTTTCATAAATATGATACAATAAGGAGAAAATGCAAATATGATAAAAATATTCATCTCATTACTGAATCATTTTTAAAGTTACTCATTATACACTAAAATGAAACTAAAAAAATATTTAGGCCTTCACATAAAGTGACAGCTCACATTGTCCAGTCTCAATAAAAATTCATTTTACTACATTCACTAACAACTATAAATGCCAAATATTGTGAAAATCTAGCAGGAGTTGTAACATGCAGTGAGATGGATGGATGAGGCAATGTTGGGGTATGTTTAAAAATTATTAAATGCACCTGAATGCATTTTTTAAATACTTCTTCACAAAGGATAACTGCAAACATCCAAAGAAACATCTTATAAACAAATCAAATTCATAAACATGTTTTCTTGTATGATATCTAGCATACTTTCCTTTTATAGGAATATATACCATATGTCACAGACCATAAGATGTATCATGATTTTAGAAGGAAAGAGCAGAGTAATAGTACTGTTCCACATTTTCACCTGAAATGTACAAAACATGATTCCTTCCTAGCTGTAACTACAAACTTCTGAAATTGCAAAATTTGTTCCTTGCTTTGCTGGCATCTCTTGTGCTACTCTAGTTCAAATAATCATTCTTATTCCATGTCTCTTTATGAATCTGTAACACCTAAAAGCTGTCCCAACAAAATCAGTAATGCTGCGTACGACCACCCATCTTCTCACTTCAGAAATGATCATTTTTATAGACACAGACATGCTGTTGTGTCTGTGACCTGTTATCCAGTTCTTCAACCCTGTTTCCAGGTTAGGCCATTTTGCAATATGTGTACATTATTCTTCTCACTTCAGGAATGAACATTTTTATAGAAACCAACATTCCATTGTGTCTGTGGCCTGTTATGCTGTACTTCAGCCTTGCTTCTAGGTTAGGCCATTTTGCAATGTGTACATTATTCTTCTCCAACTTTTGTAATTCTTCTTCCCCATTCACATACCATGTTCTCAAGTACAGGTGGACATAATACTTTCCAGCTGTCCTATTACCATGCTCTTTCAAATACTTTACCACCTTTAATATGAAACAAACAACAGTCCAACTGTGTGCTTACTACACATTCCTTACAGGAAGAATTCTATTTTCAGTCAACCCACTATCACTGCTACATGTTACTGAATGTGAGAAACAATGAAGCAGCATTTCTCTCCCTCCAAAGTTAAATCATGTGATAGCCACTGTTATCCGTCCAGCAAACAAAAGGATCTCATGATCAGTTGCTCTGAAGGCCACTGATGCACCTCTGAACCATACTACACCCAACAGTTTCATACGGTATACGTCAGGAAAAAATGTGTCTTATGGACCACAAAATACAGTAATTTTGTTTCCCTACGCATCATTTCACCATAAGTATATTACTGCAATCTCTGGTTATCCTCTTAACTACACCAAAAAAAGTATTTGATGGGATGGGGTCAAGAACAGCACATTGAAAAAAGTAATGAAAATTAATTGCAGCAACAGGGTAACAAAAGTATGAAAACAATGCATATGAGACACATCAGTAAGTACTGCCTCTGTTGAACACGTATTGGTAAAAAATAACGATAAAAGCATAGACTGCAGGTATAGGTCCACGAATTCTTAACCATGGCAGTAACTATAGGTAAATAGCCATCATATGCATGTGCAGTATATTTCTTTAGGGTGATTACCAAATGAATTTTGTTTTTCATTATTAAAAAGGCCAAAATTTACTGAATACTCAATCATAAAGGATGTTATTTTCATACACCAAACAAACCAAAGAAACTAAAACTCCACCAAATGTCTTTGATTAGTAACTAAATTCTACCTAAAAACATAAACTTAAAAAATGAGACACAAAATACCCAAATTTTAAGAAATGAGGGTGTACCTGGGCAGGCACACCACATAGGCATGTCTATGATAGTGATCTTCATATGGTGACTCATTCAGTTGCAGACAGACTGGTACACATTGAATAGGAGGGTGTGAGTAGCCCATTTGTAGTGTAGATGTGGTGGTAAATAGAAGAAGCCTTTCACCAGCTGGAAAATCAAATTGTAGCCATCCAGCCCACAACTAGTCAATTTCCTGATTGAAATATTACTGATAAAATTATATTTTATCTGACACAATTAGCTTCTATGTGAGCCAATTTCACTGTATATTTGTGTGCTCTCTATCTTTACATTTAACTGTAGTATATGAACACCTATTTCCATTCTAACTCCATGTTTAGTCACCATTTGTACTGTGACATAATTTCAATGTGGCATAGCTGATACCCTCAGCATAACATATACATTCTTTACAGACTGCATGCTATTTAGTGTCTAAATCACTAACACATTATCTCGCCTTCACACACTGCAACCATTTTTATTTGAATTAAATATCCAGAAATATCAGCCAATTGCCCAGTACACAAACACAATAAAATAACTCATTGAATGATGTAACAATCTACGAAATTATATGATCTACAATACACTTTGGCATGTGTGTGACAGAATTTATTTAATAGAAAAAAGAAATAAAATAAAAACAGCCCACTCAGTCAGGAAACAGACATCAAAACAGTCTCTAAAAGGAAGTTGGCCAACCACATGTCATACCAATTTGTATAAAGTACTGATAAACATTGTATTTGACAGCTGTATCCACAAACTGGTTCAACCATTCACAACTTAAACACAAAAATGTCTACTTTCATCATATGGTGCTCAACCTCTTACCAAGAATTATATATTATGAGGAAACTGGAAGAGTTCTTAAAACTTTTGTTGATATTTACCCCTTCATCTTTGGTATACAGTATTTCTTTGAACACATGGTAAGGATAATATAGATTAAGTCAGAGCATTTATTGTGAATACAGCAAGAATGAAGAAGCAGTATCAGAATCATGAACATGCAATGGCAAATCTTACTTTAATACATACATACACATAAACATAAAAATGTCAGAGGTCCATTATGCTACCCTTAAAGTGAATTGCATACTGTGACAACATTTTTGTTCCAGTATGACTTAACAGAAATGGTACGAAATAATTTGTAAGTTTTAAAAATTCAGCCCGTTTCACTGTATATGGCTATAGGGTGCCCTGATTTATGTTTTAATGGCAACCCACTATTCAGCAGTGTGACTGCTGGATAGTGGGATGTAACAAGGTGTCAGACGAAGTGCTGACAGAAACTAAGCAAAGCAGCAGTAGGTGGGGCAGAGGGGGAGGCAGACAGACAGACAGAGAGAGAGAGAGAGAGAGAGAGAGAGAGAGAAGGGGGGAGGGGGGAATGTTTGGTATGTTGACAATTTTTAGGCAATTACAGTCAGTTTGCAACTGCTGTCTTCTACACAGGCTTCTTCAGTCTGCTCCTACAGGACAACAAGATTAATTCAGAAAGTAAAATTCGTTCATCAGTAATGAAACAAGCACCCATTGCATGCTCTGGTTGTTTAGTATAGGACCGCATACTGCATTTGTCCAAAAACAATGTGCTCTTTCATTCCTCCAAACATTTCCTAAGAACCAATTGAGCATTATACTGAGTATATTCAATTCTATTACATACTCTACTAGAATATAGCAGTAAAAGTTTTGTATACTGAAAACAGTTCCAATTTCTTTGGCATTGTGCCAACAGCAAAGGCATAATTTTAGCTGGGAAGAATAAATTCATGTCACCTTAACAATATGGAGTATATTATTATATATAAAGTTTAATAATTGTTATAAAGCTAACACAAGAGAAAGGAAACATAAAAAATGAAACAGACAAGAATACATTTTGTCTATATCATGTGCAATTTTCTTTTCAACTTAAAATTTCAAAACTGAGGTAAATTTATACTTAGAGATCTCAAAACGTAATTTTGAATAAATAGGCTGGTGCATCAACTTCACCCTCAAGGGACCTCTGCATTTGTGACACCCATTAATAATTTCACAATCAAATCCTTTACGCCATGAATCTATCTGTCATAAACTTTATAGCAGGACCTTTCAGACATGCAGCTCAACTGCCACAAATGTGCAAGATTTCCACCCAAAAAATGCAAAGTGCCCATTAGAAATGTCACTATTAGCTGGCTTCAAGACGAAAGGAAGTGTAATCACTGGTCAGCCATTCAGAGATCACACATACCGAACACAATAAAAACCCACTCTTATAATAAAACCAATCAGATGCACTAAAATGTCAAATTTATTTTTGGATTAGGACTCTACATGTTGCAGACAGTTTCTCTGTCCATCATCAGGAGTCTAGCACTAAACACACAGCAACAGGTATATGTCATGCAGGTTAAGCTGACTGCTTGCTAGCAAGCAGTCAGTATAACCTGATGATGGACAGAGAAACTGTCCGAAACATGTAGAGTCCTAATTGAAAAATAAATTTGATGTGTTTGTGCATCTTGTTGGTTTTATTATAAGAATATATCACAATGCAAGGTCCTCTGAATGTCAAAATCCCACTCCTGTATTAAAATACACATCTCAAATACAGCATCCCCATCATCTGCATGGTCTCATGCATACTTTTTCATATATAGTGTGTGCAACCACTGCTGCAGTTCATACACAGTAAGCAAGTATGGAATGTCTTTGGTAACAATGAGTTTTGGTTCACATAAATAGTTTACCTCCTACAACGGCTTCTGGGACGTTAATGCCGTGATGGTTGGCACACATTTACCAGTTTCCAAGAAACCTGCTCCCTCCATCCACAGGGTAGAAACTAGAGGCAGAAACATGGTAAATTTATACAAGACTGCATGGTGTCACAACCCAGAAGATGGAGATATTCAGTTACCACCACAAGAACCCCTGATGTGACTCTGTTCAGGAACAGAGAGCACTAAGAGGCTATGGGATATGCAGCAGAGTGGTGGAAGAGAGGAAAGGCAAATCAAATGCTTCATTATCCCCGCAGCAATTTCCACGTACAACACAAAGTGTTGACTCCATTGCAGAACATTACAGAAAGTCATCTCCAATTTTCTGCTGCATTCGATAGAATCAGGAAAATGTATTAATGGAGAAATAATAAAGAAAGGTACAGCATCACAGTAATACACAGTGGTCTATTTGTCCATACTTGTTGCTGTGACAAGAGGCCAATGAGCATGACAAACAACGAACCACTTCGTTACTTAAATTATGTATTCCTCACTATGTTTTATGCACTGGGCCAATCAGAGCAGCAGAGACAGGGTTGATATCCTTCACTTTTCCACACAAAACAAATATGCAATGTGATCAGTGTTATATATAACTCATGTGCATCATTCTTATGGAATTCAAACAAGTTACAAGCCCAAAGAACTTAGCAGTGCATTTTAGGGTTCTCAAGATTTGACCCCAATATTCTAAAATGAGAGAAGAAAATTAGTCTAAACATCAAAACAAAAGCAACAGAAAAAGGTTTATAAACATAAAATTAATGAATATGTATACCACACAGTACTCCATAACAGTAAATCAAGCATTTTCTTCTGTTCTGACATAATATGAAATATGTAAGTAATAAAGTGTAATATTCTAAATGCTAAATATATACAATAAATAAACTAGTACAATATTAGTAATTAATTCTGTTCACAGGTACTTATTCAGTTATTCAGTGTCTTAATGCTCTCAACAAGTAATATATTTTTTACTACATTCTCCATACAACAGTAGCGTTGGAGGCTTACAGTCTGAATACTACCTGATATATTCATGGCAATCCTACACAACTGAACACAGACCTGCAAGAAGTTACACTCAATGGCACTGCTGTTGTTCCCACCTCAGACGTGTGCAAGGGAATGTTTATGGGGAGTCTGGAAGTACCAGTGATGCTTGGCATCTAATGCAATATCCTTCATCATGAGTTTCACGGAAGTTACGAAAACAGAATGTGAATGCCTAAATTTTAAATTGGGGGTCAGCTCATGTATGAGGTTATGTACAATTACAAATAGTCTTTCAGTAGCTCAAAACCAATACTCACAAGATGAAAATTTATTGTGCCACAGCTGTTGAAAAGGTTCTCCAGATTCAACAACATTTTTGAAAGGGGGGTGGGGGGTGGAGGGAAGGACCTTGTCATTTTAAAGTATTGTAGAACAGTTCTGAGAACTTACAATGGGGGCCAAAGATAACAATTTACAAGATTTTTCCCTTCATGTAAGTATCACAGTCAATGGCTCAATAGCATAAAATAATTCCCAATTTTAACTGTTACAAGTGCATCATTGTTCAACATTTTTTAAGCTTTCTGTAGACTACCGTGTTCAGCTGTTACAGCAGGAACTTTCAATAGACTGTTAAAAACCTATGACTTAAAACTGGAAAGGTTAAAGTTGTACCACACGTCAATCACATTACTCATTTATTCTGACACGTCTACGGTCTAATTAAGAAGGGGCAGTTTTCAAGAAGCACAGTCAGCCTTTCTCAGGAGTGCTAAGAAATAATGAACTGAAATCAAGATATCAACCAAGATGTGGCAGTAAGAGCAGAAAGCAAAACTGATGAAACTAAGGATAGAGTGTTATGAACACATGTTACACATGCACCATAAATAGGAATCCACTGACAGTATACAAAAATGGGGAAGATTTAAACAAGGATCCACCGAGGAGACCAAGGAAAATGTACAAACGGTAAAGAAAGACAAAACAGAGTAAGGAAAGACTACAAGCAAAGACAACAAGGGTGTTTACAGGAACACAAAAAGAGCAGACAAGGTTTATCCAACAATAACTCACTCTGTGCATACAACAGATTGCAAAGGTCTTGGTCTAGGTTGTGACACTATGTAATCATGAAGACTGACACCCACATTTTGGAGAAACACTTGGTCTCCATGTTCAGGATTCTAGGAAGTATAGTGTCCATGCAATTACATTATGTAGGCAATTTGCATGGAAGGTGGTTCAATTAGATCCATGAGAGGGGATGAAGAAACAACCCCAGTCTAGGCCAACAGGAACAATAAATAGAAAAAGTGAGAGGACCAGAATGCCCCAACAGTGTGGAACAATCAAGGCTGAAAACTTACAAGCATGGATGATAAGAATAATACAAACTGCAGAAGCAATCCATTTTCACACGTGACAGCGCACACATGTTGCAAGTGAACATTTAACAACAAAAATATTCAGAAAATTACAATAATAACAATCTACATCATTGTATGTACACTTTACATCATACAGTACATTGGCTTGACTACCACCATCAGTGACCAATTTTTTAAATGGCTTCACACATAATTCTACACATGCACCATTTTGCTGGATGTCAGGCAGTGCCACAATTATCATTATTCCGATTTTTCCATGAATGCAGGTGCATGTGTTTTGGTTCAACATACTGCAGTTAACACTAAGTTTCTACTTGCCATATTTAAAGGTCACATCTAATCACATCTAATCAGCACACTGTCTATTGCATGCTAAAGTTTGGCTGGTGACACTGCAGACACTATATTCTGAATGCTTTCTTTCAGGTTGTCTTCAGTGCAAGGAATGTTACTTCACACTATATCCTTCAACATACCCCACACATAAATATCTCACAAGTTCAGATTTGGTAAGAGGCCACAATTCCCTTCCTATGAAACCCTTACTGACAACACTCCCAAACATTGCACAGAATTATCTGTGGTATGAGCTGTTGCACTGTCTTGCTGGAATAAGGCAGGTTCACTCATAATTGAACAGGCATTCAAAGAGTGTGGCATATCATTGCGAATTGATGCTCTCGTATAAAGAAAAGGACCTAATAATCCTAGTTGCACTTACAGCACACCACACCATGCACCAACCATACCATGTAATAACACTCCATGAATCAACAAAAAAATTTGTTATTCTTAGAGTTTGCATATTTACTGAGACAAAACCAAACTTCATGGTTACACAGTGTGTAATGGGAAAGTATCTTACATAGATCTTACCTCTCTCCAATATACAGCAAAGGAAACAGCCAGTCAGTGGGTCTGGTGTATAAAATAAGTAACCCAATGCAAACTGAATGCGGTAGGGGACAATATTTACCCTACACATAACAGGGAATTGGAAGCATATTTCCACATAAATGCATATTATTTATTGCTGACTGAATGAATCCATCTAGAGCAATTGTGTCAGCAAGAACCTCACGTGTATATAAAATATAAAACTAATGACACAGTTTGATGTTTCAAGTATTTACTCTTCAGAAGCTTTTACAGTGAAAAGCAGCTGTTGTTTACTCAGTTTTTTTTTGGCTTTTGGTGGCTGCTCACAAAACAATGTCTATAACAAAATGATTTTTAGTCCCCCACTCCCATCATGTCTTGTACACCAACTCTGGAAAATATGGGAAATTAAAACTGTATGATTTTCACAAAACAAAAGTTGCATACTTCTTTATAACATTTTTGGATAATATTTACCTTCCTACGTGCTTCCAACGTTAATGCATAAAAACCAAGGTAGAAATTAGAATTATTTTATTTTTTTACAAAGACATTATTTTGTAACGAACTGCTTCAAGTAAATAAGAACAAACCCAGAAGAATGATCAACTAAATACTCTAATCTAAATACTTCATACTTTAACCTTAAAACTATATTGAAAATGTTTATATTTTCTATTAATTTTATGTACAAACAAGGTTCTTACCCACTATGCATTGCTCTGGATGCATACATCTCTTTAACATTAAACAATACACATATACATGAAAGCGTGCTTCCAAATTCCTGTTAAGCATTAATATTTACAATCTGACAATGGCAGCCAAACCAAAATATGTAACCATTTGATGTTAAAGTGTACAAGATGTCTGATAAAAAACAATTTAGATTATTGTTGTTGTTAACATACAGAATGGTATGCTACAACTGTGGCTCATAAAATTATTATGAAGCATTAATTACCAACTACACATATGAAAGAAATAGTCTCCTGCTACAACTTTGTCATAATTATAAAGTGATAAAGATTATAAACAATATTCCAAAATATTAACACACAGAAACCCTTCCATATTTGTTTAACACCAATGGAATTACCTGTGTGTGCAAGCACCATACCGTGAAAGCATACAGGAGCCATGGAGATACATAACTACCCAGCCTCTACTCTGATAATAAGGAGTGGGATTTTAAAACTAAACGTCTTTCAAAAAAGCAGGTTCAGTCAGACTAACACATATTAGTACAAATGATAGGGCATTGGTAGTCTGAAGTTTAAAATACAAAATACTGCAACACTGATTAACGAATGATATACAGAATTTATAATTATATGTAAGGTTTGTATATCAGTTGATATAGTTTCATTCCAAGGACTGAACAGTAAGGATAGAATAAATAGAATTAATTCTCAGTCATTTACCTAAAAATAAATTGAAATAATTTCAAGACTTTAGTCAAAAAACATAATTCTGAATACTGACAAAAAAGTACATAATGTTTTAAATCCTCATGCTCCTTATACTGACTGGGTAGCTCACAGATTATTTAATGATACTGTACAAAACTGCAGATGATAAAGACTGTTTTGAGTATGTTAAGGTATACATGGAATAAATGCTGAACAACAAGTTATTAAAGAAGTAAAGACATCCCTCTCATACAAGAAACAATGAATAAGGTAACAAGATCCAAGGTTTTAACCGCAATAGTGATTAAACCCTTCCTAGCCACTTCTTTTTCATATTACTGAAACATATCATGTTTTATGAAGCATATACTATAACAACTAAAACTTCAAAAATTGGTCAAATTGTAACACAATTTCTGCAAAACATTTAACATAAAATAATTATGTCATACAAAATGTACCATACACTCTGATGCCCTACCTGTTTACAAGAATGTTGTATATGTGGAAACAATAACACAGAGCAGTCTTGGGTTGCCCTTAATGGCAGAATCTAATTCTCTTATTATATGATACGTATACATTGTAGTACAGGCATAAATATTTTCGCAGTCTAACAAACAGCCATGTGCACTGTAATCTGAGCAACACAAACACAAAGATCTGTGCCAAGACCGTGAAATGAAAGAGTTAACTGTAAAGTAATTTGGATTAAAAGAGAATATTAAGTTTGAAGAGCATCTTAACAGTTCTGAGGAACTTAGTGCAACTATCTTCCAGTTATTTCTTAATACCAGTTTGTAGCAACCATCCCCCCACCCAGCACAACAACAACACAAGTACATTCCTACACAAAATGGCAAGAACAATAACAAAAACTTAATATGTTAATTTGTTCCACATTACACCATGATCTTGCATCAATTTATACCAAAAGAGCTATTTGCTGAAACCTCTTAAATCACCTAAAATTATTACACAATTCTGTGAGAATGAATTCTGTATACTTTATAAAGTTCAGTGAAGGATAAAAAAAGAAAATTAAATTAAATTTAAAAATCCTGCTACACACACAAAACACACACACACACAAATCAGCCATCTTGCAATCTGCATACATTCACCACATGATATGCTGTACAGAAATTAATTTGCTCTACAGTTATCTTCACAACATTTCCACCAAGCTAAGACTGATTCTGTCTCCAAGCTCATTCCAAAATAGCAAACATTACCTGAAAGTGGCACTCTGATACAATTATTACACTACACAAGTTTTTAGGTTTTCGCAGTGGTGAAGCTGAGGTACCCATTCTTAAGGGATATGACAGTATGTAAGTGTGTAACTGGTTCCTGACATTTTGAGAAATTGTGGTGGTCTGAAAATGTTGGGAACCAATTACCCAGTGACATGGTATCATATCCCAAAAGAATGGATACCTCAACAATCACACTATATGACTTTGTTACAAAAATCTTTTAATCATTTTTCTGAACACTCCCTGTATATATGCATTTATAGCTGGCAATGTCTTCTGCTTGGTCAAGAACAGTTAATAAATGACTACATATCCTGATAACCAAGCAATCACAAACATGGTAAAAATAAAACCACTCTTCAGTGGGTGAGGACTTGTCAACCAGGATAAACTTAGCTGGTAGACAGATGGTGTATTAGTCTTGTAAACCAAATAATGCCGGGTCCACTTATTTGCCTTGCTGATGGTTTCTCACCCAGTCATAACACAGAGAAGTAGTGGGTGGTATTAACTGAACATGAAAATGAAATCCTGAACAAAGTTCATCAACACATCCACTTCATAAAGTGAAACAGGGTTGCCCAAAAGAAAATGTTAATAGGGGCATGCAGTTTGTGGGCACAGCCCATCAAATATAAATAACATCTGCCTCTTATTCCTGCATGTACCACTAAGACACAAAGGGTCCAGACTAGGGTATGGAGAATGCCTTTGATGTATGTGTGTACAAAATAATGTTGCCATACTTCAACAAGTAGCACCATCAAGTGAGGCTCTCTCCCTCAGAAAGTACATCAGTAATCAAAACGCAAGTAGTTGGGTTTTGGTTTAGGCCACAGTAGAACCTTTCATATTGAATTTTTGAACACTTTTCGGTTGGCTGGTTACTAAATTGAATGAGGGCTTCATTCAATAGTCTTCTCTGCTTTCTCTTCATCATTCATACTGCAGCACGATGACCATGTATACTCCATCTGCTGTATTTGGTGATTTAAGTTAAAAAATGTTGAAAAAAAATTGAAGCTCTGCACAACAAAACTCCATGGTCAAACATAATGTCTTCTTCAAATTGCGGTTTCTACACTCAAACCTACGCCTGCAGACAAAATCAACAACACAATCAGTCAGAAAAGTACAATGTTTCACGGTGCAAACCATGATTACTCATATGATATCCAACATATTCACAGCATACAGGGCATGAATAATGAATTCCACGTAAGAATACAAAGAAATTGTTTCAGACCATGTATCCACGAAGTGAAGTCACATGTTAATGGTCAGAACTGATGGAAGGAATTCCTGTTCGACCTGAGCATGTAGCTGTGATACTACTCAATGTATTCAAGAAATTAATACAGTTTTGAAAACATTTACAATGGCAATGTTATGAAAATAATATACTTTTAGGCATCATGAGCTGGAACAGCGTCGCTGGCATGGTGATAAGGCTGCAGGCTGGACAACTGTGGAAGGTGGTTCAATTTGTGGTAGATACAAGAGATATTTTTCTACTCCAAAGGGTTCATACCTACTGGCTCACTCAGCCGCCAGTTCAATGGGTACTGGAGGCACTTTCTACAGGGATAAAGCCACCACGGCATGAAGTATACTATCATCCCACCTACTGTCGAGGATTACAATGAGTAAAGAAACACATCCACTCCCCATATGCCTTCATGGCATTCACAGAGACAACTTTATTACACCTTTGCTTTTGTACCTCAGAGACATCCTTTGAAGAAGAAGATCCATGTGGTGAATATGACAAAGGGACAACCTAAACTACACAAATGAATTAAAGTAGATAAGGAGGTAGAGCCTTCTATCACAACAGACAGCCAGTAAGAAACAAATATTTGGGCTTGAAAAAGAATGCAATAAACCAGATCCACCCAATGTCAATGAAGTCACTGCTGAAATTACCAGATATACTTCCAGCTCTTTTTGTGAAGTGGCATCATATTACAAAGATTTATTACAACAAATATTATGACATGCTTAATGCCTAGCATTAAAGTCCAAGTTGACAGATTGAAATACAATTAAATTATTTTACATCAATGTTTCAACTTACAATGTTTTAAAAATGCAAAAAGTAAGGGAAAACGACGATGCACAATACACAAGAAAGAATTTTGGACATGGCAGTTGAAGGTACTGCACTACAGTATACCTGGGAACTCTGAAACAATCATGAAACACATCAATGACTGTCTGTAAACAACATTTTTGATCACAAGGTAACCACAGCTAACAAAGCAGCAATGAAGCTGGGTACAGAAGGTGGCAAAAGACCCTTGTGAGCATGTGTATCACAACTTCAGGTCAGACATCCCCATTGTGTTGCACAGAATTATAAAATATAAGTAAAATACAGTCAGACACAACTCAATGATTTTATTAAGGTATGTTCTTACACTGATTTAATCACTGATAAGTTTCGGCTCTAGTTATGAGCCATCTTCAGGTTGATTACTTTTTCTTAGCTTTATGTTCCTGTGACCGTGCATCGTGAGTAAAGCGTGAGGAAAGAAAACCAACAAGATGCAACAATATAGATGATTTATTGTCAATAGTGGATGTTGATTATTGACACTGTCTCAAC